>Ga0214923_10001510_pt1 | contig 32934 bp, 6 predicted proteins | sample LL1510_MetaG_FD_177993 | JGI IMG/M metagenome (GOLD analysis project Ga0214923, IMG submission 177993) | Freshwater microbial communities from Lake Lanier, Atlanta, Georgia, United States - LL-1510 | ecosystem: Environmental > Aquatic > Freshwater > Lake | place: USA: Georgia | collected 2015-10-15
TACGGCGAGAGCATTTTAAATCATATTGGAAAAAGGAGAGATTGGCGAAATATATAATATTGGATGTGATGATGGTATGGAATATTCGGTGATGGATATTGCCAAAATATTAATTAAAATGATTCAAGGCACCGAAAATTACGATGAATGGATTGAATATATTGAAGACCGGCCATTCAATGATAGCCGCTACTATATTAGCAACCAAAAAGTAAAGAATTTAGGTTGGAATATACAATGGAATTTGATGGATGGATTACGTGATTGTTTAGCGTAATATTCTTTTTTTGCAATGATATAAATATAGATTCATAATATACTATTAGTTACTGTTTATTATGAATGTGGAAATGTCCAAAGAACAAAAAATGGTTTTAGAAAACTTGCAAAAAGGACATAATTGCGTAATAGATGCGATTGCCGGCTCCGGTAAAAGCACCACCATTTTATCTATTGCCAAAGAACTCCATACTACCAATATTTTACAAATGACCTATAATTCAATGTTGCGATGTGAAGTAAAAGAAAAAACACAAAAATTGGGTATAAAAAATATAAGTGTGCATACGTTCCATAGTTTGGCGGTAAAATATTATATGCTCAGTGCACATACGGATACGACCTTGCGGTATATTTTATTTAATAAGGTTCCTCCCCGAGTTTCTATACCGGCTTTTGATTTAATTGTATTAGATGAAGCACAAGACATGTCCTTCTTATATTTCCGTCTCATGGTGAAATTTGTCAATGATATGGGAACACCTTTTCAATTGTTAGTTTTGGGAGATTATAAACAAGGATTATACGAATTCAAGGGAGCAGACACGCGATTTTTAACATTGGCGGGAGATATTTGGAAAAACCACCGACTACTCAAATCAAAAGAGTTTTCATATAGCACATTGAGTATGTCTTATCGTATTACTAGACCTATCGCGGATTTTATCAATAATGTTTTATTGGGCGAAACCCGAATGTTTGCGAGTCGCGATGGAGAACCCGTCCAATATTATCGCCAATCTCGATATAATACCGAAAAATTCGTAATCTCTCAAATAACCACCTTGTTAGAGCAAGGTGCCAAACCTAGCGATTTCTTTGTTCTCGGTGCTTCCGTAAAAGGACCGAATAGTTATATTCGTAAAATGGAAAATGCTTTGGTGAATAATAATATTCCTTGTCATGTTCCTATGATTGAAGGAGATAAAATAGATGAACGGGTCATTGACGGAAAAGTGGTATTTTCTACGTTTCATTCGGTAAAAGGAAGAGAACGGAAATATACATTTATTGTCGGGTTTGATAATAGTTATTATTATAATGCAAAACATGCATCTAGAACGGAATGTCCCAATACACTTTATGTAGGATGTAGTCGTTCAACCCACGGACTGTATTTACTAGAGAAAAATGATTTCGACACTGACCGACCACTGGATTTTCTCAAATTGAAACATTATGAAATGAAAAAACAGCCATATATACAATTTCGGGGAACTCCTCAATCGCTTTTTTATGAAATAAATACGGAGAAAAATACGGAGACAGTAAATGTCATACATCATATTACACCTACCGAATTGATTAAATTTGTCCCGGAATCAGTAATTGAAGAAGTATCTCCCCTACTAGACAAAATTTTCATCAATGAATCGAATGCGGATTATTTGACATTTGAAATACCCAATATTATTCAAACTTCACGCGGATTTCATGAAGATGTAAGTGATTTAAATGGTATTGCCATTCCTTCCATGTATTATGATTATATGCAGAAAAAATGGAATAATACGAGAGGACCCAATATTTTGTGCGAAATGATACAAAATAGTATTATTGATATGAAAGAAAATGAACACGGATTTTTAAAACGTATTATTGAAAAATTACCCGAAAAATGCGAAAAATCGAGTGATTATTTATATATGGCGAATGTATTTGTCGCGACACAAGAGAGATTATATTTCAAATTGCGACAAATCGATATCAATGAATACAATTGGTTAACCGACCAAATGGTGGATAATTGTATGGGACGATTTAACGAAATCATTGGTAAAGAATGCAAACGAAAAATACCGGTATTTGAACAAGTTCTCATTGATTATTCTATGAATGATGAACATGAATCCATTGATTGCATTTTAAGAAATTATTTTGATAAACATGTAACGTTTCGATTTTCGGCCAGATTAGATTTGGTAACGGAATTTAGTGTTTGGGAGCTAAAATGCACCACGAAAATAACAATTGACCATTTGTTACAAGTTGTTATATATGCTTGGTTATGGCGAATTATTATAGAAGACGATGAAAATCCTAGAATTATACGTATTTTTAATGTTAAAACGGGAGAAAATTTACGATTAGATGCTACGATGGATGAATTAACACAAATTATGGTGGCTTTGTTAAAAGGTAAATATAATAAACCGGTGGCGAAAAGTGACTTGGAATTTACCGAAGATTGTAACCGAGCAGTAGCTGATTTTGTATAAAAATATCAACGAAATGGGTTGATATTTTTATTTCGTTTTAGTTACGTGGTCCAACTATATTAGAATTTAAAAGTAGCATAATTTGCGATTTCGCGTATTTTCGTAGTTACACTATCATTTACAATTGAAAAGCTACCCACCGTTAATAAATATTTGGAAGAACTATTGTATTGTAATATATTTACTATTCCATTTACTCCATTATACGTAGTATTTGCACCGATTCTCGACCATGTGCTATTCGTAGTATTCCATTGGGCCATATATTTCACCAATAAAGTCGTATTTGAACTATCGTATACACTAGCGAAATTACCACCTACATATAATCTATTATTAATTGGAACAAATGCAATCGTATTTGGCGCGACGTTGGTTCCATTCGATGTTGAAGAACCTAATCGTCCCCATGTTTTCGTGCTTATATTGTATGCGGCGATGTAGTTTGCGCCTTGATAACCATTACTACTATCAAATACTCGTGTATAATTACCTGCTACATATAGAATATTATTGTTTGTATCGATGGTTAAACCGGTCACTTCACCATTTACGCCATTCCATGCTTCATTTCCTAATTGAATCCATTTATTGTTGGTAATATCGTATCCAATGACATACATTGCAAATGTACTAGATGACGAATTTGATGCATTGTATGCAGCGGTGAAATTGCCGCCCATATACAACACATTGTTATTAGTATCCATTGCAAATATATTTGGATAGAAATTTAATCCATTGAGATTGAAACTACCCATGGGCGATAGAGTTTTGGAATTAATATTCCATATTGCTCCATCATTTATGGTATAGCTGTTACCACTATTATCACTCATTCTTGTGAAATTACCGCCGATGAATAATTTGGTAGAACTGCTATCTATTGCTAGAGCATTGATGGAACCGTCATTAAATATACTAGAATATCCGCCAAATTTAAACCATTCATACAATGATGGATTCCATATTAATCCGTAATTTGTTGTGATTGAACCACTGATATCATATCCTCCTGTAAATGTTCCGCCTACGAAAACCTGATTGTTTTGGGCAGTTGATATGGTGTATGCTGCATTGTTTAATCCATTGTTGGCATTTCTATATGCTGAACCCAATGGTTGCCATATTTGTGTGGTTGGATTCCACGCGACAATATAATTGGCACTCAAGTCGTATCCAGTTGTATCACTTGCTCTAGTAAAATCTCCTCCGGCATATAATGTTGTATTGTTTGCATTATAATTTAGAGTTCTACATATAGCACTGATACCATTTTTGGATGGGTCAGCTGTGCCTAGTCCTGACCAACGACCGGTTTTTAAATCCCAATAGGCAATGCGGTTCGTGGACAATGAAACATTACTTACATCTCTTGCTGTTGTAAATGAACCGCCGACATATAATCGTTGATTATTTGAATCTAGGGCTAAAGCATTACATGAACCGTCGATGAAACCGTTTCTATATAATTCTGCGCCCAGATTGGTCCAAGTACTGGTTGATGGGGACCATATGATTCCATAGTTGGCTGAAGTATCTCTTGCTATTATGCTAGTTCTAGTGAAATTACCACCGACAAATACATTTTTGCTTGGGTCGATAGCAAGTGCGGAAACGAGAGCATTTGTTCCGTTTGTCGAACCACCCATTTGAGTCCATTTGCTATTTGACACATCCCAATATGATATATAATTGGCTGTTTGTGAACTAGTCGTTGCGTCACTTGTACTAGTAAAATTACCACCTACATATAGACGATTGTTGGATGTATCTAGTGCAAGCGCGTTTACTTGCGCACTTGTTCCATTATTCGCGGAAACAGTTGTTCCTAATCCCAACCAACGACTGGTATTTAAATTCCAGTAGGCAATTCGATTGGTGGATAATGCGTTATTACTTGAATCTTTTACGCTAGTAAATGAACCACCCACATACAATCGTTGATTACTTGAATCTAGGGTCATGGCTATGCAGGAACCATCGAGTAAACCGTTACTATTGTATTTATCTCCCAAATTTGTCCAACTACTCGTACTAGGGCTCCAGATAATTCCATAGTTGGCGGAAGTATCCCCGGATGTTGTGCTAGATTTGGTGAAATTACCACCGATGAATACATTTTTGCTTGGGTCGAGAGCGATGGCCGAAACGAGAGCATTCGTTCCATTTGTGACGTTTGTTGTTCCGCCCATTTGAGTCCATTTGCTATTTGAAACATCCCAATATGATATATAATTGGCGGTTTGTAAACTTGTCGTTGCGTCACTTGTTGTAGTAAAATTACCACCTACATATACACGATTGTTAGATGTATCTAATTCTAATGTATCCACATATGCATTTGTTCCATTATTCGCGGAAACAGTTGTTCCTAATCCCAACCAACGACTGGTATTTAAATCCCAGTAAGCGATTCGATTGGCGGATAATGATATATTACTCGTATCTTTTACGCTAGTAAATGAACCACCAACATACAATCGTTGATTACTGGAATCTAGGGTCATAGCTATGCATGAACCATCGACTAAACCGTTACTATTGTATTTATCTCCCAAATTTGTCCAAGTACTCGTTGAAGGACTCCAAACAATTCCGTAATTGGCTGAAGTATCGCCGGATGTTGTACTAGATTTGGTGAAATTACCACCGACAAATACGTTGTTTCTTGGGTCGAAAGCGAGGGCCGAAACGAGGGCGTTTGTTCCATTTGTTGAGCCGCCCATTTGAGTCCATTTGCTATTTGAAACATCCCAATATGATATATAATTGGCTGTTTGTGAGGCGTTCGTTGCGTCACTTGTACTAGTAAAATTACCACCCACATATAGACGGTTATTGGATGTATCTAGCGAAAGTGCGTTTACTTGTGCGCTTGTTCCATTATTTGCGGAAACAGTTGTTCCTAATCCTAACCAACGACTGGTATTTAAATCCCAATAGGCGATTCGATTGGCTGATAATGATGTATTACTAGAATCTTTTACAGTAGTAAATGAACCACCGACATACAATCGTTGATTACTGGAATCTAGGGTCATAGCTATGCATGAACCATCGGTTAAACCGTTTCTATAATAATAAGTTACGCCCAAATTTGTCCAACTACTTGTTGAAGGTTTCCAAACTACCCAATAATTCGCTGATATATCTGTTGATGTTGTACTAGCTTTGGTGAAATTTCCACCGACAAATACATTTTTACTTTGGTCTAGCGCTAAGGAAGTGACAAGAGCGTTTGTTCCATTGGTAGTGGATGTTGAACCACCCATTTGTGACCATCGACTCGTTGAAATATTCCAATATGCGATATAATTGGCAGATATGTCACTTGTACTAGCATCATTTACTTTGGTAAAATAACCACCTGCATATACACGATTGTTTGAAGTATCTAGGGACAAAGAATAGCATGAACTATTTAATAAATTTTTGCTACCTCCGGTAATTGTATAATTACCTATGCTATAAAAAGTAGAATTTGTTACTGAATATATTGCACAACGATTTGCAGTTATTCCTATGTTTGAGCCGGTAAAGCTACCACCAAGATATAATTCATTATATTTACTATTAAAATATATTGTCCGTATATAAATAGAACTTCCGCTCGTTGATTGTAGTTGAGACCACACAGATGTAGATATATTATAAACTGCTGTAAAATAATTAAAAGTACCGGACGCTATTGCTATTACGTATAATTTATTATTTGCACTATCTAACTGCATTCTATATAAAGATATACCTACACCACTACTTAATGCTGACCATGAAGATGTTGATATATTCCATACAGCCAAATAATTTGATGTAATTCCACCAGCACTAGTAAAAGCACCACATACATATAATTTGTTATTTGTGCTATCTAATGCTAAATCATATACAGTTGCATTTAAACCTGTTCCCAATGCCGACCATGCAGATGTAGAAATATCCCATACAGCTATACGATTTGCTGAAGTTCCGCCAGCACTAGTAAAATTTCCACCTACATATAATTTGTTATTTACATTATCTAAAGCCATACTACCATTTCCATCTGTAACAGTAAAAGTTATACCTGTTCCTAATGCCGACCATGTAGATGTAGAAATATCCCATACAGCTATACCATTTGCTGAAGTTCCGCCAGCATTAGTAAACGTGCCAGTCACATATAATTTTGTATTTGTAATATTTACCACAATTCTATAAGGATATTGGTCTAAACCGGTTCCTAACGCAGACCATGTAGATGCTATTATATCATAGCATGCTATATTTTTTGCTGAAATTCCACCAATCGTTGTAAATTGACCAATTACATATATTTTTTGAAGCGTATCTAATATCTTCATTTCATAAATTTCGTTAGTTGATTCTCCGAATGTACTCCATCTTCCACTATATATATTGTATACTGCTGAGTGGTTTGCGGTTACTGTCCCGCTATTCGTACTGGCTACACTCGAAAAATTTCCCCCTACATAAATATTTGAATCGTAATAACTAATAGTATAAACTGTGTTAGTACCGGCAACGCCTTGCGAAGAACCATTTGAAGTATATGTTCTCGTAGTAGTACTACTATACCAAGACGATGATGATACAGACCATTTTGTAAAATATCCAACCCAACTTGAACCGCTACTGTTATATGCGCTAGTAAAATCACCACCTACATATAGTTCTGCGTTACTACTATCGTATACCAATGTTCGACATTGAGCATTTACACCATTTGTTGTTGGTGTCGTTCCTCCCAATTGTCCCCATTTACTTGTTGAAACATTCCAATACCCTACATAATTCATACTAATATCTATATTAGATACGTCTCTCGCTTTGGTAAAATATCCGCCGAGATATAACCGATTATATGAACTATCATATGCCAATGTGTTTACATAGCCGTTTGTTCCATTATTATACGAAACGTCTGTAGTACCTAATTTTGACCATTGACTCGTTGAAATGTTCCAATATGCTACATTGTTGGCTGATTGGTCTGCTTGTCCGGCATCACCTACTTTTGTAAAACTACCACCGACATACAATCGACTATTGGAACTATCATATAGTAATGCATTACAGTACGCACTGGTCGATGTGAGTCCGTTCGTAGTTGCCGTAGTTGAACCTAATCTGGACCATATTGATGTATTAATGTCCCATTTCGCTACTCTTTGCGTATTTGCAATGGTTCCAGTCGAATCATATACATTTGTAAAATTACCACCGACATACAATATTTGGTTACTCGTGTCCATTGCCAATGCGTTACACGTGGCATCTAAACCATTTGATGACGTAGTTCCTAGTTGTGACCAAGTGGATGTTGCTAAGTCCCATTTCGCTACGCGATTCGCTGATATTATATCAGTTGAATTATACAAAATAGTAAATGTTCCACCTGCATACATGACGTTTTTACAACTGTCATAAACATATGCCAGTATTTGTCCATTATTACCATATCCTAATGTACCCATGCCATACCACTTCGATAAAGATGGTTTCCAAATGGCTATTTTGTTCGCCGACATATCTAGACCTCGACCATCTCTCACCGTTGTAAAATCGCCACCCACATATAACTGCGTGTTACTTGCATCATAGATTAGGGTACGGCATTCTAAATTCACACCATTATTATACGAAACATCACTTGCCCCTAATTTTGACCATCGACTATTTGAAATATTCCAATATGCGACATTGTTCGCTGATAAATCAGCATAGGATGCATCACCTACCTTTGTAAAATTACCTCCTACATACAAACGACTGTTTGCACTATCATATGCTAGAGCGCTGCAATAAGCGCTGGTCGATGTGAGTCCATTCATAGTTGCACCAGTTGAACCTAATCTGGACCAGGTTGATGTATTGATATCCCATTTCGCAACTTTCTGGGTGTTGGTCAAAGTATTGGTATTAGAACTATCATATACATTTGTAAAGTTACCGCCTACATACAATATTTGGTTGCTGGTATCTATAGCAAATGCATTACATGAACCATCGACACCGTTCCACGATGAATCGGTTAATCTCGTCCATGTGGATGTTGACAAATTCCATTTGGCAATACGATTCACAGATAAGCTAATATTACTTGAATCATATACTCTTGTAAATGTTCCACCTGCATACATGACATTTTTGCAACTGTCATAAACATATGCCAATATTTGTCCGTTGGTGCCATTCTGGCCTAATGTACCCATACCATACCATTTCAATTGAGATGGTTTCCAAATGGCTATTTTGTTCGCCGATATATCTAGACCTCGACCATCTCTCACCGTTGTAAAATCGCCGCCCACATATAACTGCGTGTTACTTGCATCATAGATTAGGGTGCGGCATTCTAAATTCACTCCATTATTATACGAAACATCGCTTGCCCCTAATTTCGACCATCGACTATTTGAAATATTCCAATATGCAACATTGTTGGCTGAAAAATCCGCATAAGATGCATCACCTACCTTTGTAAAATTACCGCCCACATACAAACGACTGTTTGCACTATCATATGCTAGAGCGCTGCAATAAGCAGCGGTGGAAGTGAGTCCATTGGTAGTTGCGGTTGATTCGCCTAATCTGGACCATCTTTCTGTGGATATGGTCCATGAAGCCACCTTCTGCGTATTGGTCAAAGTATTTGTATTAGAACTATCATATACCGTTGTAAAGTTACCACCGACATACAATATTTGGTTGCTGCTATCTATTGCAAATGCATTACATGAACCATCGACACCGTTCCATGATGAATCGGTCAATCTGGACCAACACGATGTTGAAATATTCCATTTGGCAACCCGGTTTGCAGTTAACATAATATTACTCGAATCATATACTCTTGTAAATGTTCCACCTGCATACATCACATTTTTGCAACTGTCATAAACATATGCCAATATTTGTCCATTGGTGCCATTTTGACCGATTGGACCTATACCATACCACTTTGATAAAGATGGTTTCCAAATGGCTATTTTATTTGTTGAGATATCTACATTTCTACCATCTTTCACTGTCGTAAAATCACCCCCCACATATAACTGAGTGTTACTTGCATCGTAAATTAGGGTACGGCATTCTAAATTCACTCCATTGTTTGATATATCACTTGCCCCTAATTTCGACCATCGACTATTTGAAATGTTCCAATACGCGACATTGTTCGCTGATTGGTCTGCTTGGCTAGCATCACCTACCTTTGTAAAATTACCGCCCACATATAAACGACTGTTTGCACTATCATATGCCAAAGCACTGCAATAAGTAGTGGAACTTGTCGATGTGAGACCGTTGGTAGTTGCTGTTGAACTTCCTAATCTGGACCAGGTTGATGTATTGATATCCCATTTCGCCACTTTCTGGGTATTGGTCAAAGTATTCGTATTCACGCTATCATATACATTTGTAAAGTTACCGCCTACATACAATATCTGGTTACTTGAATCCATTGCAAATGCATTACATGAACCATCGACACCGTTCCATGATGAATCGGTCAATCTGGTCCAAGTGGATGTTGACAAATTCCATTTGGCAACACGATTCGCCGATAATACTATATTACTCGTATCAAATACTTGTGTAAATGTTCCACCTGCATACATAACATTTTTGCAACTGTCATAAACATATACCAATATTTGTCCATTGGTGCCGTTCTGACCGATTGGACCCATACCATACCATTTCGTTTGTGATGGTTTCCAAATGGCTATACGATTTGCCGATATATCTACATTTCTACCATCTCTCACCGTTGTAAAATCGCCACCCACATACAGTTGAGTGTTGCTGGTGTCGTAAATTAGAGTGCGGCATGCTGCATTCAATCCATTATTATACGATACATCGGTGGCGCCTATTTTGAACCATCGTTGGGTAGATACGTTCCAGAAAGCAACGTAATTCGTCGATTGGTCTTGAGACGAATCCCTCATATTTCTAAAATTACCGCCTACATACAATCGATTATTTGATGAATCAAATGCCAATGCATTTACCGAGGCGTCGAACCCATTTACTGTTTCACTTCCGCCCAAGATAGACCAATTTCGTGAAGTGATATTCCATGCAGCCACGTAATTGACACTTTGGTCCAAATAAGTTTCGTCAAATGCGGATGTAAATTCACCACCGACATACAATATTTGATTATTACTATCGATTGATAGGGCATTGCATCTGCTACTCAATCCATTATTTCCAGCCGTTCCTAATCTTGACCAATATTGATTTGATACATCCCATGCAGCAATATAATTCGCGCTCAAATCGCCGTTACTTGTATCACTTACTAACGTAAAATTACCACCCATGTAAATTATGTTTTTGCAACTATCATATACCGATGCATATATTGCACCGTTGGTTCCATTCGAAGCATCAAACCGTTGACCGGCTAAATTTGACCAACGACTTTTGCCGATAGACCATTTGGCAACTTTAGGAATTGGCGTTTTTATGTTTCGAATTAAATAATCGTTTCCTAAATCAGTCGTATTGGCAAAATTACCGCCCACATACAATTCCTGGTTACTATTGTCATAAATCATTGAAATACAAGAGGCGTCTAATCCATTGCGAATATTTGAACCTAGAAGGGTCCATTGACTATTTGATACATCCCACATAGCAATACTTCTAAATGATTGTATTCGGGTATTATCACAGACGACGGTATAAGTAGTTGATGTATTTACAGTATATGTAGTTGTGTATAAATTTCCACTATTGTCTGTTTCTAAATATGAAATACCATAGGCAGGATCACCAGTATAACCTAAATCAGCGAATGCGGTTCCATCGTAATAGAGTATACCATTTGTAAGTGTATTATTTGTGTTTTGTGCTCCGCCCAATGGATAGATTCTTTTCGTTATCATATCATAATACATGAGTGCGTTTATGTTCAAAGTACCATTTGATGGGTCTGGTATGATTGTTCTAGTACTTCCACTAAACACATAATATACTCGTTTTTTATTTAGATCAACTTTTGCTCCATTTAGAGATGACGTACTTACGGTGGAATTCGAACCAGTCATATAAAACCAACATTGATTTTTAATATCCCATGCGCATAATGATTTCCCAGCTAAACCGGAAGTATTACTTGCATCATAATATGCATAACCAGTGTTATTGGTTGAACACCAAGCACCATACAATATTGAATTGCTCGTATCTATGTCTATGTTCCATATTGCAAGAGAACTTCCAGCTGTATTCGAAAGTCCATTGCTAACAATTGAACCTAATCTGGACCATCGGCTGGTCGATGGACTCCAGAATGCATTGTAATTGGCTAAATATGTTTGATATGCAGAATCATTGACTGATATGAATTTTCCACCTACAAATACGTTTTTACTAGCATCTAGAGCTAGCGCATTGACTACGTCGCTTGTACCATTTATTGTGCTACTTGTTCCACCCAGTTGTTTCCAAATTGCATTTGATACGTCCCAGAAAACCACATAGTTGGCGGATTGGTCCTGTTGTACCGAATCGCTCATTTTCCGGAATGAACCTCCCACGTAGAGACGATTATTCGAATTATCGTAAGCGAGAGCGTTACATGAACCATCTAGACCATTTTTAGATAGGTCGGTAGTGCCTAATTGTTTCCAGAGTGAATTTGAAACGTCCCAGTAGGCAATGTAGTTGGCAGATTGGTCGATTTTTGATGAATCACTTACTTTTTTGAAATTTCCACCGACATAGAGGCGACTATTCGATGAATCAAGTACTAATGCATTACATAAATTATCGAGCCCGTTTCTCGATACGTCGGTCGTGCCCAATTGTTTCCACAGTGAGTTTGAAATATCCCAATATGCAATGTAGTTGGCTGATTTACTACTAGTTTGTGATGAGTCACTCACTTTTTTGAAATTTCCACCGACATATAGACGACTATTTGAAGAATCGAGCGCGAATGCGTTACATGAACCGTCTAGACCGGTTTGTATACCACCCAAAACTGCCCAATTATTTGTGCTAGGTTGCCAAATGATTCCATTATTTACATAAGTATCGCCTACATAATTATCGCCGGCGGTTGTGCTAGCTCTAGTGAAATTTCCACCAATAAATGCGTTTTTACTGAAATCTAAAGCTAAAGCCGTTACTATGGAATTGGTTCCATTTGTTGAACCACCCATTTGAGTCCATTTGCTATTTGAAACATCCCAATATACTACATAGTTCGCGCTTTGTGATGCTGTCGTTGCATCACTTGTACTAGTAAAATTACCACCCACATATACACGGTTATTGGATGTATCTAACTCTAATGAATCTACATATGCATTTGTTCCATTAGATGCACTAGTTCCTAATCTTGACCAAGTACTGGTATTTAAATCCCAGTAGGCAATTCGATTGGTGGATAATGATATATTACTGGTATCTTTTACTGCAGTAAATGAACCGCCTACGTATAATCGTTGATTACTGGAATCTAGTGTCATCGCTATGCAGGAACCATCCGTTAAACCATTTAAATGATAGGTGGCACCTAAATTTGACCAACGGTTTGTGGTTGGACCCCATATGATTCCATAGTTTGCTGATATATCACCGGATGTGTTACTAGATTTGGTAAAATTTCCGCCAATAAATACATTTTTACTTTGGTCGAGTACGACTGTCGATACAAGTGCATTTGTTCCATTCGTAGTAGATGTTGAGCCGCCCATTTGTATCCATCGACTTGTAGCAACATTCCAATATGACATATAATTAGCGGTTTGCGATGCATTTGTTGCATCATTTGTTGTTGTAAAATTACCGCCAACATATAAACGGTTATTGGAAGTATCTATAGCTAACGAATATACTTGTGCATTTGTTCCATTATTTGCTGTTGTAGTAGCGCCTAGAATACCCCAAGTGCTAGTATTTAAATTCCAATAAGCGATTCGATTAGCTGACACCACCCCATTATTACTATCTTTTACCGAAGTAAATGAACCGCCTACATACAATTGTTGGTTACTGGAATCTAGGGTCATGGCTATGCACGAACCATCTGTAATTCCATTTAAACCTCCGCCTAAAACTGCCCAACTATTTGTGCTAGGTTTCCAAATACTTCCATAATTGGCGGATATATCTGTTGATGTGCTGCTAGTTTTCGTGAAATTACCACCAATAAATACATTTTTACTTAGGTCGAGAGCGAGTGTCGAAACTATTCCATTTGTTCCATTTGTAATATATGTTGAACCGCCTATTTGTGACCATGTACTAGTTGAAATATTCCAGTATGCGAGATAATTAGCCGATATATCAGTTGTACTATTATAACTTACTTTTGTAAAATTACCACCTACATATACGCGATTGTTTGAAGAATCCAATGACAATGCTGAACAATAACTATTATTTAATGTATAATTACCAATACTGTAATATTCGTTTCTTGCAATTGAATATATTGACATAGAATTTGAATTTAGTCCATCAACAGTTGTAGCAGAACCACCCATATATAATTCATAATTTGTTTTATCCAAATACATGCCATTTTCTGACATTTCACCAGTGAGTTTATTTGCTAATGACGCCCATGAAGATGTAGAAGTATTCCATACTGCCATATAATTTGCCGTAATTCCACCAGCGGTTGTAAAGCCGCCATTTACATATAATTTATTATTTACGCTATCTAATTTTAATGCATACACAAAGCTATTAAGTCCACTTCCTAATGCGGACCATGTACTAGTTAATATATTATACACTGCTATGTAGTTGACTGATGTACCTTGATACAGTGTTGTAAAAGTACCGCCTGCATACAGTTTGTTATTTGAAATATCTAATTCTAATGCACGGATATCGTTATAAGGACCATTTACATAAACATTATTCAAATTATTTATTGTATTGGTCTTAATATAATATATTGAATAATAGGCATCATACTGACTTGAAATACCTTTACCTATGTATAGTATACTATTTGAACTATCTAGTGCTAGTGAATTTACATAAGAATTTGTAGTAGAACTCATTGCAGATACTGCACCAGTATATATATTATATTTTGCTAGATAATTTGTTGCGACCCCGCAAAATTGTGAGAAATTTCCTCCTATATATAGTATACCATTCGAACTATCCAATGCTAGAGCTTTAGCACTATTATTCGAAGTACCTGAAATAATAGTAGCAGTAGATGTTGATATGTCATATTTTCCTAACCCGTTAGCATACCCCACATATATAACATTATTAACTTCATCAAGTACAGCACAATAAACAGGAACGGAAAAAAGATTATTCCATATTCCAGTAGACATATTATACCTACCATAGTAGAAATTAGATAATGTTCCACCATTCGTACTCAATACAGTAGTACTAGCATTAAAACCTGCGTATATATACGAATTATAATAAATAATTGTAGTGGGACTTGTATATGCACCGTTAACTGTTCCATTTAATGTATATCTACTAGGCATAATGCTAGTATACCAAGACGATAATGATACATTCCATTTTGCAAAATATCCGGTTGATGTGATACCACTATTATTATACACATATGTAAAATCACCGCCTACGTATAATTCTGCGTTACTACTATCGTATACTAATGTTCTGCATTGTCCATTTAATCCGTTTTTTATTGAACTTGTTCCGCCCAACTGTCCCCATTTACTCGTTGAAATATTCCAATAACCTACATAATTCATACTAATATCTATATTAGATACATCTCTCGCTTTGGTAAAATTACCGCCGACATATAGACGATTATATGAACTATCATATGCCAATGCATTCACATATGCATTTGTTCCATTATTATATGAAACATCTGTAGTTCCTAATTTCGACCATCGACTATTTGAAATATTCCAATATGCTACATTGTTGGCTGAGAAATCCGCATAGGATGCATCACCTACTTTTGTAAAGCTACCTCCTACATACAATATACTGTTGGAACTATCATATAGCAATGCATTACAATACGTAGATGTCGATGTCGATGTGAGTCCATTTGTAGTTGCAGTTGATTCGCCTAATCTGGACCATGTTGATGTATTGATATCCCATTTTGCCACCTTTTGAGTAGTTGCAAGTGTTCCGGTAGAATCATATACATTTGTAAAGTTACCACCGACATACAATATCTGGTTACTAGTATCGATTGCAAATGCATTACATGAACCATCGACACCATTTGAGGTTGATGTTCCTAATATAGACCATAATGATGTTCCAATGTCCCATTTGGCAATACGATTCGCTGATAATATATTACTTGTGTCATATACCTGCGTAAATGTTCCACCTGCATACATCACATTTTTACAACTATCATAAACATATGCAATTATTTGTCCATTGGAACCATTCGGACCTAATGTGCCCATATTATACCACTTTGATAGAGATGAGTTCCAAATTGCTATTTTATTTGCACTTATATCTAGACCTCTACTATCCCTAACCAATGTAAAATCACCACCTACGTATAGTTGAGTATTACTTGCATCGTATATTAGGGTTCGGCATTCTTTGTTCAATCCGTTGTTATACGATACATCACTTGCTCCTAATTTTGCCCATCGACTTGTAGAAATATTCCAATATGCGACATTGTTCGCTGATTGGTCAGCTTGTCCAGCATCGCCAACCTTTGTAAAATTACCACCTACATACAATATACTGTTGGAACTATCATATGCTAGAGTGCTGCAATAAGCAGACGTGGATGTCAGTCCATTTGTCGTTGCAGTTGTTGAACCTAATCTGGACCAGGTTGATGTATTGATATCCCATTTCGCCACTTTTAGGGTGTTGGTCAAGGTATTTGTATTGACGCTATCATATACAGTTGTAAAGTTACCACCTACATACAATATTTGATTACTAGTATCGATTGAAAATGCATTACATGAACCATCGACACCATTATATGTTGCCGTTCCTAATCTCGACCAGCTAGAAGTAGCAATGTCCCATTTGGCAACTCGGTTTACAGATAACCCACTAATATTACTCGAATCATATACTTGTGTAAATGTTCCACCTGCATACATGACGTTTTTGCAACTGTCATGCACATATGCCAATATTTGACCATTGGTGCCGTTTTGACCGATTGGGCCTATACCATACCATTTCGATTGCGATGGTTTCCATATGGCAATTTTATTTGCTGATATATCTACTGCTCTGCTATCCTTGACTATTGTAAAATCACCACCCACATATAATTGAGTATTGTTTACATCATATATTAGAGTACGGCATTCCAAATTCAATCCATTTGTAGTACTTGTTGTTCCTCCCAATTGGGCCCATCGACTCGTCGCAATATTCCAATATGCTACATTATTCGCCAAACTATTAGCAGTACCTGCATCACCAACCGTTGTAAAACTACCACCCACATACAATCGACTGTTGGAACTGTCATATGCTAGAGCACTGCAATATGTTGTTGCACTTGTCGATGTAAGCCCATTCGTAGTTGATGTCGTTGAACCTAATCTGGACCACGTTGATGTATTGATGTCCCATTTCGCCACTTTCAGGGTGTTGGTCAAAGTATTGGTATTCACGCTGTCATATACTGTTGTAAAGTTACCACCGACATACAATATTTGATTACTGGTATCGATTGCAAATGCATTACATGAACCATCGACTCCATTCCAAGATGAATCGGTCAATCTGGACCAAGTTGAAGTTGCTAAGTCCCATTTTGCGACACGATTCGCTGACAATCCATAACTATTCGACGAATCATATACTTGTGTAAATGTTCCGCCTGCATACATCACGTTCTTGCAACTATCATAAGCATATGCAAATATTTGTCCATTCGTTCCATTATTACCTGAGTTACCAAGTTGACTCCATTGGGTAGTGGATGGTTTCCAAATAGCAATTCTATTTACATATGTAGTACCCCTACTATCATATGCTTGAGTAAACTCGCCACCCACATATAGTTGCGACTTACTTCCATCATATACTAATGTTTTACATTGAGCATTTAATCCGTTGGTAGTGGACGTGCTTCCACCTAATTGTCCCCACAAACTATTCGAAACATCCCAATACACGACACTGTTGCCCGACTGGTCGGCTTTTGATGCATCACTCATTTTTGTGAAGTTACCTCCCACATATAAGCGACTGTAACTGGAATCGAATGCTAGTGCATTTACACTTCCATCTACACCGTTTCTTAAAATCGAAGTCCCTAATCTCACCCAATATTTGCCAGCAACATCCCATGCAGCCACGTTACTCACATCTAATGCAATTTGACTTAAATCATATACTTTATTAAATCTTCCACCAACATACATTCTATTTCTAGAATTATCATAGGCATATGCATTAATGAGTCCATTCGTTCCGTTTGACGAATGACCCCCTAAACCAAACCATTTTTGAGTAGGAACATCCCATCTAGCTATCGAATTGACAGATATGTCTATTCCCCGGTCATCACGAACATAACTAAATGAACCATTCATACTCATTACTACGTATAAGCTTGAATTACTATTATCAAATGCCATACGCGCGACGCAATTCGTTACATTTTGCACTCCATTTGATGTGGCTGACCCCAATCTTGACCACCGTTGCGAAGATAAATTAAATGCTCCTATCATATGTGCAGTAATTCCGCTTGCGCTTGCATCATATAATGCCACTGCACTTCCATTTGATTTCCACGATACATATAATACTTGGTTACTTGTATCTAGGGCCATAGAAGAGGGAACTACACTCAATCCATTCGTACTTGCAGATGAACCGCCGCCCATATATGACCATGTATTGGTGGTTAAATCCCATGTTGCCATATACTGTACACTACTTAGCGTATTATTTGATTTATCATATACACTTGAAAAACCGCCTCCAACGTATAATTTTGTGCTATTTAATACAATACAATTTACATAAGCATTTGTGCCATTCAATGAAGAATCGCCCAATCTGGACCAAGTTTTCGTTGCAATATTCCATTTAGCAATATAATTTGCCGTCAAACGGATATTACTAGTATCATATAGTTCAGTGAATGTTCCACCTACATACAATACGTTATTTGAGCTATCGAATTTTTGACCATATATGATTCCGTTTGTTCCATTACTCACGACCGAACCCATACCTGACCATAATTTCGTAGATGGTTTCCAAATGGCTACACGATTTATACTTATATCACAATTTCGTCCATCTCTTGCTTCGGTAAAATCACCGCCGACATATAATTGTGCGTTTGCATTGTCATATGCCAATGTTCTTACTTGCGCTTTTACACCATTATTCGATGAATCGTCCGTTGCTCCCAATTTAGTCCATATACTATTTGCTATGTCCCAATAGGCGATGTTGTTGGCGGATTGGTCGATTTTTGCCGAATCACTTACTTTACGGAAATTTCCACCTACATACAAACGCGTATATGACGAATCAAATACGAGAGCGTTACATGAACCATCGAGTCCATTATTTGATGAGTCACTTGTTCCTAGTCCCGACCAAATGCTGGTATTTAAATTCCAGTAGGCGATTCGATTGGCCGACAACACAATGTTACTTACATCTTTTACTCTTGTAAATGAACCACCGACATATAATCGTTGATTACTTGAATCTAGGGCTAACGCACTACATGAACCATCGGTTAATCCGTTTCTATATAATTCTACACCCAAATTTTTCCAGCTACTTGTACTAGGTGACCAAATGATTCCATAATTGGCTGAAGTATCCATTGTCGTTGTACTAGTTTTCGTGAAATTTCCGCCGATAAATACATTTTTATTTTGGTCAAGAGCTAAAGCTGAAACGAGCGCGTTTGTTCCATTTGTTGTTCCGCCCATTTGAGTCCATTTAGTTGTTGCGAGATTCAAATATGCTACATAATTGGCCGTTAAATCAGTTGTGCTAGCATCAGTTATTTTGGTAAAATTACCACCTGCATATAAGCGATTATTTGAGGTATCTAGAGATAGAGAACTACAATATTGTGATGTAACTGTATAATTACCTATACCGTAATAATAATTATATATTGTTGAATATATTGCACAATAAGATACATCTACTCCGCCAGCAGTTGTAAAAGTACCACCGATATATAATTCTTTTTTTGTAATATTTAATGAAAGTGCTTTCACGGTTGAATTTACACCTGACCCTAATCCCGACCATGTAGATGTTGATATATTCCACACTGCTATATTACTCGCTGAATTTCCACCTGCGATTGTAAAACTACCTCCGACGTATAATTTGTTATTTGAACTATCATATGAAATTGCATTCACAGGTGAATCTACACCTGAACCTAATGCCGACCATGTAGATGTTGATATATTCCACACTGCTATATTACTCGCTGAATTTCCACCTGCGATTGTAAAACTACCTCCGACGTATAATTTGTTATTTGAACCATCATATGAAATTGCATACACATATCCACTTACACCTGAAGTTAATGTTGACCAACTTGAACCGTTATACACTGCTATCCCACTAGCAGTAGTTCCGCTTATACTTGTAAAATTACCACCTGCATATAATTTGTTATTTGAAGTATCTAGTGCTAATGCAAACACAGTTCCACCGCTGATAGCACTTGAAATTGATGACCATGACAATGATAATGTATTATAAACTGCTACCATATATGATGTTATACCACTTACTTTCATAAAATTACCGGCTATATATATTTTGTTATTTGCGCTATCTAATGCAATCGAGGTTAGATAAGGTCCGCCATAACCAGTATCACCGTTTCCGAAAGATGACCATGTATAGTTTGTTATATTATAAGATGCAAATATTGATGCTGTGACGGTGTTATTATTTCCATATACAGTACCAAAATACCCCCCTACATAAATATTTGAATTATAATAAATTATTACATTAACAGTAGCACTCGTACCCTGCCGATAAGAACTATTCATTAATGTATAATCCGTATCATTGCTCTTAAGAGAATACCACGATGATAAGGATACTATCCATTTTACTAAATTACCAGTTGATGTGCTACCGCTACTATTATATGCACTTGTAAAATCACCGCCTACATATAATTCTGCATTACTACTATCGTATACCAATGTTCGGCATTGTGCATTTAATCCATTTGTGGTTGATGTTGTTCCTCCCAATTTTCCCCATGTACTCGTTAATATATCCCAATAACCTACATAATTCATACTAATATCTATGTTAGACACATAACTCGCTTTGGTAAAATTACCACCTACATATAACCGATTATTTGAACCATCATGAGCCAATGCATTCACATATGCATTTGTTCCATTATACGAAACATCTGTACTTCCTAATTGTGCCCATCGACTCGTTGAAATATTCCAATATGCGACATTGTTGGCTGATTGGTCTGCTTGACCGGCGTCACCTACTTTTGTGAAACTTCCACCTACGTATAAACGACTATTAGAACTATCATATGCTAAAGCGCTACAGTATGCGCCGGTAGATGTAAGCCCATTTGTAGTTGCGGTACTCGAACCTAATCGGGACCACGATTCTGTGGCTACGGTCCATTTGGCTACCTCTTTGGTATTCGCAAGTGTACCAGTCGAATCATATACATTTGTAAAGTTTCCACCGACATACAATATTTGGTTACTGGTATCCATTGCTAATGCATTACATGAACCATCGACACCATTTGATGTTGACGTTCCTAATCTGAACCAAGCTGAAGTTGCTAAGTCCCATTTGGCAATACGATTCGCAGATAATCCACTAATATTACTCGTATCAAATACGCTAGTAAATGTTCCACCCGCATACATCACATTTTTGCAACTGTCATAAGCATATGTCAATATTTGTCCATTGGTGCCATTTTGACCTAATGTACCGAAACCATACCATTTTGATTCTGTTAGTTTCCAAATGGCTATTTTATTTGCTGAGATATCTACACTTCTACTATCTCTCACCGCTGTAAAATCTCCACCCACATATAATTGACCATTACTTGCGTCGTAAGTGAGGGTACGGCATTCTAAATTCACACCATTATTATACGAAACATCACTTGCCCCTAATACTGACCAGGTACTCGTAATCATATCAAACATGGCCACATTTTTTGCATACAATGTAGTATTACTATTGTCATATACTTGGGTAAATGAACCTCCGCAAAACACCCTGTAATTTGCTGCATCATATGCATATGTTGAAATGTATCCATTTGTGCCGTTGCCATAACTTCCCAAAGGCGACCAGGCCGATTTAGCTACGTCCCATTTCGCGACGTAATTAAAATTCTTACTTACATCAGTTGTGCTATCTCTAACAGCATTGAAATTTCCACTCGCATATACGGCATTGTTAATATTATCGTAAAAAAGCGCTTTTCCCATTCCGCCTAAGCCATTCGATGTACTGCTACCCATTCGAGACCAAGTTTTTGTCGATACATCATATTTTGCAATATAATTGGCAGATAAATCGCGATTGGAACTATCATATACCGCAGTAAAACTGCCGTCGACATACACTACATTGTTGGTAGTATCTACTTTTATGTTGTTTACGATAGAATTGGTACCATTGTATGCAGCGGTTCCAAGTGGATATATATTACCCGTAGTTAGATTTATGTAGGCAATATTTGATGCATCCGCCGAAATGTATGACGAATCACATGTAGTAGTATGGTCACCACCAACATAGATCATGGCTTTCGAGGGGTCACTTGCTAAAGCACGACATAGATTCGATAATCCGTATAAAGAGGCGGTTGAACTCGATGAATAACCGATTTGGGTCCATCGTTGAGTACTTGGATTCCACGTTACCAAGTATTGAGATTTAAGTGGTGATGTCAAAGTAAAACTACTATCATATGCATTCAAGAAGTTTCCGCCAACATATAGTATGTTATTTATACTATCAAATGCTAATGCATTTACAGAAGCGTCTACACCGTTATTAGAAATGTCAGATGCTCCCAATTTACCCCATAATGAATTCGATGCGTCCCAGAAAGCCACGTAGTTCGCCGATTGGTCGATTTTACTCGAATCGCTCATTTTCTTGAAATTACCCCCCACGTATAAACAGTTTTTTGAACTGTCAAACGCGAGAGCATTTACAGATGCATCTACACCGTTACCAGTTGAACTCGTTGTTCCAAGGCCGGACCAACGGCCAGTATTTAAATCCCAATAGGCAATGCGGTTTGTGGACAATGAAATGTTACTACTATCTTTTACCGAAGTAAATGAACCACCAACATATAATCGTTGATTGCTGGAATCTAGGGCTAAAGCATTACAAGAACCATCGGTTAAACCATTTCTATAATAGGTTGCTCCTAAATTTGTCCAATTAGTAGTTGAAGGGGTCCAAATGACTCCATAGTTGGCAGATATATCCGTTGATGTAGTGTATGCTCTAGTGAAATTACCGCCGATAAATGCATTTTTACTAAAATCTAGAGCGAGTGCTGACACGAGAGCATTTGTTCCAGTTGTAATAGATGTTGAACCACCCATTTGTATCCATCGACTCGTTGCAACATTCCAGTATGCGATGTAGTTAGCGATTTGTGATGCCGTTGTTGCATCATTCGTTGCAGTAAAATTACCACCCACATATAGGCGGTTGTTAGATGTATCCAGCGCTAAAGAGTATACTTGTCCAATTGTTCCATTATTTGCAGAAACAGTTGTTCCTAGTCCTGACCAGGTACTAGTATTTAAATTCCAGTAGGCGATTCGATTCGCGGATAATGACACATTACTCGTATCATTTACGATAGTAAATGAACCACCAACATACAATCGTTGATTACTGGAATCTAGGGCTAATGCATTACAGGAACCATCTCTTATACCGTTGTTATACAATTCTGCGCCCAAATTTGTCCAGCTACTGGTTGATGGGGTCCAAATGATTCCATAATTGGCTGATGTGTCTTTTGCTGTTGTGCTAGTTTTCGTGAAATTTCCGCCGATAAATGCATTTTTGCTTGAGTCGAAAGCGAGGGCTGATACGAGTGCGTTTGTGCCGTTGGTAGTTGCGGTTGTTCCGCCCATTTGTGTCCATCGACTTGTAGCAACATTCCAGTATGCAACGTAATTCGCTAATAAACCAGTTGTCGTTGCGTCACTTGTTGTAGTAAAATTACCGCCTACATATAAACGATTGTTGGAAGTATCTAGGGCTAACGAGTATACTTGCAAATTTGTTCCATTAGATGCACTTGAACCTAATCTTGACCAAGAACTGGTATTTAAATCCCAATAGGTGATTCGATTGGCGGACAATGAACCATTACTGGTATCTCTTATCGAAGTAAATGACCCACCTACATATACTCGTTGATTACTTGAATCTAAGGTCATAGCTATGCAGGAACCATCGACTAAACCGTTTTTATACAATTCTACGCCCAAATTTATCCAACTACTTGTTGATGGGCTCCAAATAATTCCATAATTGGCTGAAGTATCTATTGTTGTTGTACTAGTTTTCGTGAAATTTCCACCTAAAAATGCATTTTTGCTTTGGTCGAGGGCTATGGCCGAAACGAGAGAATTTGTTCCATTTGTGGTTGATGTTGTTCCACCCATTTGTATCCATCGACTTGTAGCAACATTCCAGTATGCGATGTAATTGGCTAATAAACCACTTGTCGTTGCGTCACTTGTTGTAGTAAAATTACCACCGGTATATAAACGATTGTTGGAAGTATCTAGAGCTAAAGAATATACTTGTCCGCCGGTTCCATTAGATGCACTTGAACCTAATCTTGACCAAGAACTGGTATTTAAATCCCAATAGGTGATTCGATTGGCGGACAATGAACCATTACTGGTATCTCTTATCGAAGTAAATGACCCACCTACATACAATATTTGGTTACTGGAATCTAGGGTCATAGCTATGCAGGAACCATCGACTAAACCGTTACTATAGAATTGACCCATTTGTATCCAATTACTTGTACTAGTGCTCCAGATGATTCCATAGTTCGCTGAAGTATCCTTTGCAGTTGTGCTAGTTTTCGTGAAATTTCCACCGATAAATGCATTTTTACTTTGGTCGAGAGCGAGTGCTGAAACGAGAGCATTTGTTCCATTTGTTGAACCACCCATTTGGGTCCATTTGCTATTTGACACATCCCAATATGCTACATAATTGGCGGTCTGTGAGCTAGTGGTTGCGTCGCTTGTTGTAGTAAAATTACCACCCACATATAGACGGTTATTGGATGTATCTAGAGCTAACGAGTACACTTGTCCGCCTGTTCCATTAGATGCACTTGTACCTAATCGTGACCATGTGCTAGTATTTAAATCCCAATAAGCAATTCGATTAGCGGATAATGACACATTACTTACATCTTTTACTGTTGTAAATGACCCACCGACATATAATCGTTGATTACTTGAATCTAGTGCTAGTGAATTACAAGAACCATCGAGTAAACCGTTGCTATAGAATTCGCCTATTTGTATCCAATTACTTGTACTAGGGTTCCAAATGATTCCATAGTTGGCTGATGTGTCTTTTGCTGTTGTGCTAGATTTGGTAAAATTTCCGCCTATAAATGCATTTTTGCTGAAATCGAGAGTGAGGGCCGAAACGAGGGCGTTTGTTCCATTTGTGGTTGATGTTGAACCACCCATTTGTGACCATCTGCTCGTTGCTATATTCCAATATGCTATATAATTGGCTGTTTGTGAAGTGGTCGTATCGTCGTATGTATTAGTAAAATTACCACCGGCATATAAGCGATTATTTGAGGTATCTAGAGAGAAAGAGTATACTTGACCATTTGTTCCATTATTTTGTCCAATTGTATAATTGCCAACCGGATAATAAGTTGAATTTGTTATTGAATAAAATGCTACACCAGTTGCCGTAACTCCACCCGCAGTTGTAAATGAACCACCTATATATAATTCATTATTTGTACTATCTAATGCTAATGTATACACATTAGAACCTAATCCAGTACCTAACGCTGACCATGATGAAGTTGAAATATCCCATACGGCTATATAATTTCTTGACGCAACACTACCCGCAGTTGTAAACAAACCACCTACATATAATTTATTATTTGAGCTATCTAATGCTAATGATTGCACATACATACCTCCTCCACCTAATCCAGTACTTAACCCTGCCCATGTTGAACTTTTTATATCCCATACTGCTATATAATTTCTTGACGCAACACTACCCGCAGTTGTAAACAAACCACCTACATATAATTTTTGATTTGAGCTATCTAATGCTAATGTATACGCAGAACCAACTACCCCAGTACTTAACGATGACCATGTTGAATTTGAAATATTATATACTGCTACATATTGTATTGACCCACTTCCATTTGCGGTAGTAAAGTCACCACCTATATATAGTTTTTGATTTGAGCTATCTAGTGCGAATGCATACCCATTTACCCCACCTGTCCCACCTAACCCAGTACCTAACGCTGACCATGTTGAATTTGTTATATTGTATACTGCTACACGATTCACCGTAGTTCCGGCAGCAGTTGTAAAGTTACCACCTACATATAATTTTTGATTTGAGCTATCTAGTGCGAATGCATACGCTGGAGCATTTACACTACCACCTAACGCTGACCATGACGAAGTTGTTATATCCCATGCGGCTACCCCGTTTGCCGAACTTCCGCCCGCCAATGCAAAATCACCACCGACATACAATTTGTTTTTTGAGCTATCTATTGCTAATGCTCTCACAATAGAACTTACACCAACTCCTAGTGCTGACCATGTTCCTGATGAAATATTGTATGCTGCTATGTTACTTGTCGAAACCGAACCGCTATTCGTACTACTTACTGATGTAAAGGAACCGCCTACATAAATGATTGAATTATAATATGCAACTGCATATATTGTTCCGGAACTAATTCCTTGAGATGAACCGTTCAATGCGTATGTTCTACTACTACCACCCATAGCGTTCCATGATGATGATGATACTGCCCATTTTACCGAATATCTAACTGTTTTGCTACCAGAACTATTATATGCAGTTGTAAAATCACCACCTACATACAATTCTGCATTACTACTATCGTATACTAATGTTCGACATTGTGCATTTACTCCATTTGTACTTGATGTTGTTCCTCCCAATTGTCCCCATTTACTTGTTGAAACATTCCAATAACCTACATAATTCATACTAATATCTATGCTAGACACATCTCTAGCTGTAGTAAAATTACCACCTACATATAACCGATTATATGAACCATCGTATACCAGTGCATTCACATATGAATTTGTGCCGTTATTATACGATACGTCGGTTGTTCCTAATTTCGACCATCGACTCGTTGAAATGTTCCAATATGCGACATTGTTGGCTGATTGGTCTGCTTGTCCAGCATCACCTATTTTTGTGAAACTACCTCCGACATACAATCGACTATTGGAACTATCGTATAGCAATGCATTACAGTATGCACTAGTCGACGTAAGTCCATTCGTAGTTGATGTGGTTGAACCTAATCTGGCCCATGTTGATGTATTGATATCCCATTTCGCTACCTTTAGTGTACTTGCAACAGTTCCGGTAGAATCATATACATTTGTAAAGTTACCACCCACATATAAAATCTGGTTGCTCGTATCGATTGCAAATGCATTACATGAACCATCGAGCCCATTTGATGTGGATGTTCCTAATCTGGACCAACCGGAAGTTGCTAAGTCCCATTTGGCAACCCGGTTCGCTGATAACATAATATTACTCGTATCAAATACTTGTGTAAATGTGCCACCTGCATACATGACATTTTTGCAACTGTCATAAACATATGCCAATATTTGACCATTCGTGCCATTGTTACCCAAATTACCCATACCATACCACTTTGATAAAGATGGTTTCCAAATGGCTATTTTATTTGCTGACATATCTACATTTCTACCATCTCTCACTAGAGTAAAATCACCACCCACATATAATTGCGTATTACTTGCATCGTAGATTAGGGTACGGCATTCTAAATTCAATCCATTATTATACGAAACATCGCTTGCGCCTAATTTTGACCATCGACTCGTCGAAATATTCCAATATGCGACATTGTTCGCTGATTGGTCTGCTTGACCGGCATCTCCCACTTTTGTAAAATTACCACCTACATACAATAAACTGTTTGAACTATCGTATACTAACGCACTACAATATGTCGTTGCCGCTGTCGATGTAAGTCCATTCGTGGTTGATGTGGTTGAACCTAATCTGGACCAGGTTGATGTATTGATATCCCATTTCGCCACTTTTTGAGTAGTTGAAACAGTTCCGGTAGAATCATATACATTTGTAAAGTTACCACCTACGTATAAAATCTGGTTGCTCGTATCGATTGCAAATGCATTACATGAACCATCGAGCCCATTTGATGTGGATGTTCCTAATCTGGACCAACCTGAAGTTGCTAAGTCCCATTTGGCAACCCGGTTCGCTGATAACATAATATTACTTGTATCAAATACAATAGTAAATGTTCCACCTGCATACATGACATTTTTGCAACTGTCATAAACATATGCCAATATTTGACCATTGGTTCCATTATTACCCAAATTACCCATACCATACCACTTGGATAAGGATGGTTTCCAAATGGCTATTTTATTTGCTGACATATCTACGCCTCTACCATCTCTCACTAGAGTAAAATCACCACCCACATATAATTGTGTATTACTTACATCGTATATTAGGGTGCGGCATTCTAAATTCAATCCATTATTATACGAAACATCACTGGCTCCTAATTTCGACCATCGACTCGTCGAAATATTCCAATATGCTACATTGTTCGCTGATTGGTCTGCTTGGCCGGCATCTCCCACTTTTGTAAAATTACCTCCCACATACAATATACTGTTGGAACTATCATATGATAGAGCACTACAATATGCGCTTGTCGATGTAAGTCCATTCGTGGTTGATGTGGTTGAACCTAATCTGGCCCATGTTGATGTATTGATATCCCATTTCGCCACTTTCAATGTGTTGGTCAAGGTATTTGTATTGACACTGTCATACACCGTTGTAAAGTTACCACCCACATATAATACCTGGTTACTCGTATCGATTGCAAACGCGTTACATGAACCATCTAGACCATTCCATGATGAATCGGTCAATCTGGACCATGTGGATGTTGACAAATTCCATTTGGCAATACGATTCACAGATAAGATAATATTACTTGAATCATATACTTGTGTAAATGTTCCACCTGCATACATCATATTCTTGCAACTGTCGTAAACATATGCCAATATTTGTCCATTCGTGCCGTTCTGGCCTAATGTGCCGAAGCCATACCACTTTGATAAGGATGGTTTCCAAATAGCTATTTTGTTTGTCGAGATATCTACGCCTCTACCATCTCTCACTGTCGTAAAATCACCACCCACGTATAATTGCGTATTACTTGCATCGTAGATTAAAGTACGACATTCTAAATTTGCTCCATTATTTGATATATCACTGGCCCCTAATTTTGACCATCGACTCGTCGAAATATTCCAATACGCTACGTTGTTCGCTGATTGGTCTGCTTGACCGGCATCTCCCACTTTTGTGAAATTACCACCTACATACAATAAACTGTTTGAACTATCATATGCTAAAGCACTGCAATAAGTCGTTGCCGCGGTCGATGTAAGTCCATTCGTAGTTGCACCAGTTGAACCTAATCGAGACCATGTTGATGTATTGATATCCCATTTTGCCACTTTCAATGTGTTGGTCAACGTATTCGTATTGGAACTATCGTATACAGTTGTAAAGTTACCGCCCACATATAATACCTGGTTACTCGTATCGATTGCAAACGCGTTACATGAACCATCTAGACCATTCCATGATGAATCGGTCAAACGGAACCATGTGGATGTTGACAAATTCCATTTGGCAACACGATTCGCCGATAATACTATATTACTCGTATCAAATACTGTAGTAAATGTTCCACCTGCATACATGACATTTTTGCAACTGTCATAAACATATGCCAATATTTGTCCATTCGTTCCGTTTTGACCGATTGGACCCATACCATACCATTTAGATTGCGATGGTTTCCAAATGGCAATTTTATTTGCTGATATATCTATTCCTCTACCATCTCTCACCATTGTAAAATCACCACCCACATATAATTGAGTATTACTTGCATCGTAGATTAGAGTACGACATTCTAATTTCACTCCATTATTTGATATATCATTTGCACCTAATTTTGACCATCGACTCGTCGAAATATTCCAATATGCTACATTGTTCGCTGATTGGTCTGCTTGACTGGCATCACCAATCTTTGTAAAACTACCACCCACATATAAACGACTATTGGAACTATCATATGCTAAAGCGCTACAATAAGCGCTGGTCGATGTAAGCCCATTGGTAGTTGAGGTTGATTCGCCTAATCGTGACCATCTTTCTCTGGCTACGGACCATGTTGCCACTTTCAGTGTATTGGTCAACGTATTCGTATTGGAACTATCATAAACAGTTGTAAAGTTACCACCGACATACAATATTTGGTTACTCGTATCCATGGCAAATGCATTACATGAACCATCTAGACCATTCCACGATGAATCGGTCAATCTGGACCATGTCGATGTAGCGAAGTCCCATTTGGCAACACGGTTCGCTGTTAATCCACCAATATTACTCGTATCAAACACGCGTGTGAATGTTCCACCTGCATACATAACATTTTTGCAACTGTCATAAACATATGCCAATATTTGTCCATTCGTTCCGTTTTGACCGATTGGACCCATACCATACCATTTCAATTGCGATGGTTTCCAAATGGCTATACGATTTGCCGATATGTCTAGTCCTCTGCCATCCCTTACCGTGGTAAAATCACCACCAACATATAGTTGGGTGTTATTCGAATCGTAAGTTAGGGTTCTGCATATTGAATTCAATCCATTATTATATGAAACATCACTGGCACCTAATTTCGACCATGTTTGGGTAGATACATTCCATTTCGCAACGTAATTCGCTGATTGGTCAGCCAGGAATCCATCACTCATTTTGGTAAAATTACCACCGACATAAACCGCTTGATTATTAATATCAACCGCAAGAGCATTACATACAGCGTTCACTCCATTTTGCCTATTTTGACCAAATGATCTCCATCGCTGTGTCGTAATTGACCAGGCAGCAACATAACTTACATCAATCGTGATATCATTATTATCAGTTACCTTCGTAAAATTACCACCTACATATAGTATTTTATTTTTTGTATCAACTGCATATGCATAAATGCTTCCATTCGTTCCATAATTTTTATGTTTTATTAGAAATGCAGATGAACTAACGTCGTATATAGAATGATAATTCGCGTTGTTTTGATACAATCTACTAAATGAACCTCCTACATACAAATAATTATTGATAGTATCTATATCGGTAGCATTTATCGTAGAACCACTAGGATACAAATTCACATACGGAAATTTATCCTCATTATACCAATAGTTGCTCGAAGGTCCAGAACTTCGAGGATTTCGTCTCATAGAACTAATTCCAGATTGCGACGAAAACATGTGTATATTCTATACTTATACAATACTATTCACGTTTTTTCCATAAAAAAGTATATTTCTAAATAACCTATTTATATGGATAATTTAGCATGATATCTGCATTTCGACCCACAAACTGTCTTATTATTGCATTTTTTATTTTCAGTCGATTTAATATGTCCACATACATATTCATAACAACCGTTTTTTAATTTTTTTTTATTAGCATTCCATTCTCTAGTCGATTCATCAAAATCAAATACAAAATCTCCATAAATACCTTCTTTTTGACTACGCGTTCTCATTTTACTTTTTCTAAATTGATATATTTCATCTAAAAAGATATCAATTTTTTACACAACTTTACACACTTTTCTGCATCGACAACGTTTTGTTTGACGATTACGTTTTTTTCCTTTTCCACACCCACGCTTCTTCATAGTAGTCGCTTTTTTTGGCATATCTATATAAACATGGTAGAAAATAATATTTTTGATATCCATATCCTAAATATCTGTATATTTTATATAATTATATAATATAAATGACTACCGTCAATCCAGCGTGTCCTCCAATTCCAACTTTAGATGAAGTAACTAATCCCAAAAAATACATACTGATTGACCCTACAGGTGTTGTATTAAAGGAATTTCTAGTTATGAGACACTTAGGAAATATTCGTTGTATACAAATTGTTGATATTCTTACTGATTATACTACTCAGAAAACATCTCAGTTTACTTATAGTGAAAACGGCAACGGACCTACTATTGGTGTGAGAGTATTGAATTTTAATAATAATGGAGGTAAACTTTATAGAAAAAGCCCTAGAAAAGATTATGATGATGCAGTTTCTGAGCTAAACAAAGATATTGATAATAATGCTATTGGTAATATCTCACAAGCAAAGAGAGATGTTCTGGGAAATTCAGATTTAAATAATATTATAGGAAATTTTTTAGGACCTCCTACATCTGGTAAAGGTGGACGTAGAAAACGCGCAGGAACAAGAAGAAGAACAAGAAAAAACAAAAGAAAGGGTACCAGACGTATTGGAAGGAAATTCAAAAGATAAGTCGTGTTTCGTATTATCTAGCTATGTGTGGAATAGCAATGGTAGTATTATCTAGGTGTCTATATAAATATTCTTTAGCTCATCTACCATATATTTATACAATATGGTATAAAAGAGTTCATACGATAGATTGGGCAATAATTGGTCGCGATTCATGGTAACCGAACATCCACCGGTTTCTAATGTAGACACATCAAATTTATTCAAATCGTTTTGCCAGCAAAATTTCAAAATTTGTTCGACATTGTCCATATTTTTAGGGCAAATATGTAAATGTATCGACAGTTTTTCTATATTCACTCCTAAAAGTGTCGCATGATTTACAATATATGCAAAATTGTCATAAGATAAATTACCACAAGTATCCGACAAACAAATTTCGTCAAATGGATAATGAGTATTGTAATAGACGATTTCTTCGATAATTGTATCGCGTGAAATCTCCCCCACGATTGGACAATGGTCTATACATGAAATATACAACTTTTTCCGCGCATTTTTCGTATATTTTTCAATTCTCTCAAACATTTGAAAAAAATCCGCCTTGGTAGTTTCAATCGTTCGACAAGTATTTTTCAATTGAAATGCATTTGATACCGATGTTATAAACGAATAATTTTGAATTTTGTTGAAGAGGGCAATGTTTAACTTGGTAATTGACGGAACTAATACATATATATCACTTTTT
>Ga0214923_10001511_pt1 | contig 32921 bp, 23 predicted proteins | sample LL1510_MetaG_FD_177993 | JGI IMG/M metagenome (GOLD analysis project Ga0214923, IMG submission 177993) | Freshwater microbial communities from Lake Lanier, Atlanta, Georgia, United States - LL-1510 | ecosystem: Environmental > Aquatic > Freshwater > Lake | place: USA: Georgia | collected...
TGCTGAAAAGGGTTGGTCTGAGGTTCGTTCTTTCGACTCCATCGACTCTGCTCCTGAGGAGAAAGAGCGTGGTATCACCATCAATACGGCTCACGTTGAGTATCAGACTGAAAATCGTCACTACGCCCACGTAGATTGTCCGGGTCACGCCGACTATGTTAAGAACATGGTAACAGGAGCTGCCCAAATGGATGGCGCCATCCTCGTGGTTGCTGCCACCGACGGACCCATGCCGCAAACCCGTGAGCACATTCTTTTGGCCCGTCAGGTCGGTGTACCTGCCCTGGTTGTGTTCATGAACAAGGTCGATATGGTCGACGATGCTGAATTGCTTGAGTTGGTTGAAATGGAAATCCGCGATTTGTTGTCGTTCTACAAATTCCCAGGTGATGAAATTCCGGTCATCCAAGGTTCGGCTTTGGGTGCCTTGAACGGCGAAGCCAAGTGGGTCGACACTGTTGTTGAGTTGATGAGTAAAGTAGATAGCTACATTCCATTGCCTCCACGTATGACAGACCTCCCATTCTTGATGCCAGTGGAGGACGTGTTTTCAATTACTGGTCGTGGTACTGTGGCCACTGGTCGTATCGAGCGTGGTGTCATCAATTCCAGTGATCCCGTTGATATCATCGGTATGGGAGCTGAGAATTTGAAGTCGACTGTGACTGGAGTAGAAATGTTCCGTAAGATTCTTGATCGTGGTGAGGCAGGCGACAACACTGGCCTATTGCTTCGCGGTATTGAGAAAACCGATATCCGTCGTGGTATGGTTATTTGTAAGCCTGGTTCTGTTAAGCCACATGCCGACTTCAAAGCAGAGGTGTACGTTTTATCGAAGGAGGAAGGCGGTCGTCATACTCCATTCTTTAATAAATACCGTCCACAGTTCTACTTCCGTACAACTGACGTGACTGGAGAAATCATGTTGCCCGCTGGTGTGGAGATGGTTATGCCTGGCGATAACATCTCAATCACCGTGAAGTTGATTGCGCCCATCGCGATGGAAAAAGGTCTGCGATTCGCGATCCGCGAGGGTGGTCGTACCGTAGGTGCCGGACAGGTTACCGAAATTATCTAAAAACAAAACCGCCTGAGCCTGTTGTCGGATTTCCGACAACAGGCAGTCAGACGGGTGTAGCTCAATTGGCAGAGCGATGGTCTCCAAAACCATAGGCTGGGAGTTCGAGTCTCTCCACCCGTGCATCAGATAGATTAAAAACGATTGTTTAATGACCATGGAAAAATTCATCACATACATAAAAGAGTCGCGCGAGGAGCTGCTGCACAAAGTGTCGTGGCCCACATGGGAGGAATTGCAATCGAGTTTGGTTCTGGTGTTGGTGGCCTCTTTGATTTTTTCGCTTCTGATTTATTTGATGGATTTGGGATTCTCGAATGCCTTAAGTGTTTTTTATCACCTTTTTCAATAATCAAAGTGACATTGATTTCAGAGTTGCGCTGGTATGTTGTCCGGGCCATTAGTGGCAAGGAAAAAAAGGCACGGGAATACCTCGAGTCCGAGATCCAACATTTGGGTATGAGTCATCTGGTACCCCAAATTTTAATACCGACGGAAAAGGTGTTGCAAATGCGCAACAACAAAAAAGTGATGAAGGAGCGCAATTTCTTTCCAGGTTATGTGTTGATTGAGGCCGCCCTAAATCCCGATTTAGTGACCGCCATCACACAGGTGCCCAACATCATAGGTTTTTTGGGAGGAGAGAACCCATCTCCCTTACGTGAATCAGAGGTCAATAAAATTTTGGGTAAAGTCGATGAACTCACTGATTCTACCGATTTGTTGCGCCATTCATTTTCGATTGGTGAATCTGTCAAGGTTATGGATGGCCCATTTAATGAGTTTACGGGTGTGATTGAGGAAATTAATGAAGAGAAGAAAAAGTTAAAAGTGATGGTGAAGATTTTCGGCAGGCGAACGCCTTTGGAAATGAATTTTATGCAGGTAGAAAAAATTAGTTAATACACAAAATTGTCATGGCAAAAGAGATTAGTGCGTTCATCAAGTTGCAGATTAAAGGTGGTGCAGCCAACCCTGCCCCTCCAATCGGTCCAGCCCTCGGTTCAAAGGGTGTCAACATCATGGAATTTTGTAAGCAATTCAATGCCCGTACCCAAGACAAGCCCGGTAAGGTATTGCCCGTTGTGATTACTGTATACTCTGACAAATCCTTTGATTTTATAGTAAAAACTCCTCCTGTCGCTGTACAGTTGCTGGAGGTATCGAAGGCGGCAAAAGGCTCTGCACAACCGAATCGCGTCAAAGTGGGGAGCGTTTCTTGGGAACAGGTGCGCGCCATTGCTGAGGACAAAATGCAGGACATGAATGCGTTTGAGGTTGAGTCGGCCATGCGAATGGTGGCAGGATCTGCTCGTTCACTTGGCATTAACGTTACGGGTGTAGCACCCTGGGAAAATAATTAAAATAACGAAATTTCACGACTGTGGCTAGATTAACTAAAAATCAAAAGAAAGTTCAGGCGCGCCTGGAGGATGGTAAGTACTATCGCTTAGCTGAGGCGACGACTTTGGTGAAGGAGATTACCTACACCAAATTTGATGCATCAGTAGATATCGATGTTCGTTTGGGGGTTGATCCCCGGAAGGCGAATCAAATGGTTCGCGGAACGGTAACTCTTCCTCATGGAACGGGAAAAGTAGCTCGTGTATTGGTCCTGTGTAATCCCGACAAAGAGGCAGAAGCGAAAGAGGCTGGTGCAGACTTTGTGGGGTTAGATGAGTTTATTCAGAAGATAGAAGGGGGTTGGACTGATGTTGATGTCATCATCACCCAGCCATCCATCATGGCCAAGGTTGGTCGCCTTGGTCGTGTGCTTGGACCTCGTGGTTTGATGCCCAATCCGAAAACAGGCACTGTAACCGATGAAGTGGGACGTGCAGTCACCGAGGTTAAGGGCGGTAAGATTGATTTTAAGGTCGACAAAACTGGAATCGTTCATGCTGCTATTGGTAAAGTGAGTTTCAAGCCCAGCCAACTTGAAGAGAACGCTAATGAATTGATTCAGACCATTTTGAAATTGAAGCCGTCGGCAGCCAAGGGCACCTACGTTAAAAGCATCTCCATGTCCAGTACGATGAGTCCGGGCATCCATATCGAACCAAAATCCGTTTCTGGAATCTAAGAACATGACAAGGGAAGAAAAAAAGCAAACCATCGACGAACTAGCGGGTAAACTCGCCAACAGTTCCTATTTCTATCTCACAGATAGTTCCGCGTTAACTGTAGAGACCATCAACAAATTCCGCCGACTTTGTTTTCAACGCAAAGTAGAATTTCGTGTGGTCAAGAATACTTTACTGAGGAAAGCCATGGAGCAAGTTGATGCCCATGCATATGTTGACCTTTTTCCTTCTTTGGCGGGTCCAACATCAGTGCTTTTTGCAGATACCGGAAATGTACCGGCCAAGCTCCTTCAGGAATTTAGAAAGTCTAGTAAAAAGCCCGTGCTGAAGGCCGCTTTTATTGACTCCGCCGTTTATGTTGGTGACGATCAAATCGATGCACTCACCAATGTTAAATCCAAACAAGTTCTCATTGGAGAGCTTGTAGGATTGTTACAATCACCTGCCCGCAACGTAATTTCTGCCCTTCAATCATCAGGTGGAAAATTGGCCGGAATCGTGAAAACCTTACAAGAACGAAATTCATAATAAAACTTACAACCCTTTAAACCCTATTTTCCCATGGCAGATTTGAAAGCATTTGCAGATCAACTGGTCAACCTTACCGTAAAAGAGGTCAATGAATTAGCACAAATTCTGAAAGATGAGTATGGCATTGAGCCTGCTGCGGCTGCAGTCGCAGTAGCTGCTGGTCCAGTCGCTGGTGGTGGTGGTGCAGATGCCGGTGATGCGGCTGCAGCACAAACTGAATTCGATGTGATTTTGAAAAGTGCTGGTGGTCAGAAACTGAATGTTGTAAAATTGGTTAAAGACCTCACCGGACTTGGACTGAAAGAAGCCAAAGATTTGGTTGACGCTGCCCCTAAAACACTGAAAGAGAAGTGTCCGAAGGATGAGGCCGAAGCCCTCAAAGCTAAACTCGAAGAGGTTGGCGCTGAGGTTGAGATCAAGTGATCATACCTCATTTTCTTTATAGCTGCATCCCAATTGCCTGATTAAAGGTAAATGGGATGTGGCTTTCCGCATTTCAGGTCCAGAGGTTCAACCAAAGCAAAAAAATTGGCACAACATTTCACACCAGAGGGACGGATTAGCTTCTCTTCCGTCGCCCACCCCCATGAGTACCCCGATTTCCTGGATGTTCAGATCAAGTCATTTCGCGACTTTTTCCAATTGGAAACCTTATCGGAAAACCGATCCAATGAGGGATTATTTAAGGTTTTTGCTGAGAATTTCCCGATTTCGGACACCCGAAACAATTTTGTTTTAGAGTTCCTCGACTACTTTGTTGATCCACCACGATACTCAATTGAAGAGTGTATCGAGCGGGGATTGACGTATGCTGTACCGTTGAAAGCCAAACTTAAATTGTCGTGCAATGATCAGGATCATGAAGATTTTGAGACCATTGTGCAGGACGTCTACCTGGGGACAATTCCTTATATGACGCCAAAGGGAACATTTGTTATCAATGGTGCCGAGCGAGTGATCGTATCTCAATTGCATCGTTCACCGGGTGTTTTCTTCGGACAAACCATACATTCTAATGGTTCAAAGTTGTATTCTGCGCGAATCATCCCGTTTAAAGGGTCGTGGATTGAATTTGCAACAGACGTCAACAATGTCATGTATGCCTACATTGACCGAAAAAAGAAGTTCCCTGTAACTACCCTCCTTAGGGCCATCGGTTTCGACTCCGACAAGGATATTTTAAACATCTTCGGCTTGGCTGATGAGATCAAAGTGACCAAAGCGGGTTTGAAGCGGGTTGTTGGGCGCAAATTGGCCGCACGCGTTCTGAAGTCATGGCTCGAGGATTTTAGTAATGAGGAAACCGCCGAGTATATGGTCATTCCACGGCATGATGTGCTGTTTGAACGCGATATAGTCCTTGAGGAGCATATGATTGATGAAATAGTGGATGCTGGGGTGAAGTCGATTATCCTACACCGCGAGGAAATTTTGCAGGGTGACTATTCTATCGTTTATAATACCTTACAAAAGGATACCTCAAACACCGAAAAGGAAGCCTTGGATCATATCTATCGGCAACTGAGAAATGCAGATCCACCCGATGATGAATCTGCGCGTCAAGTGATTGAGAAACTCTTCTTCAGCGACAAACGTTATGACTTGGGTGAGGTAGGACGCTTTAGAATCAACCGTAAGTTGGGTATGGAAACTGGGATGAATGTCCGGGTTCTCACCAAAGACGATATCATCGCGATTGTAAAGTACCTGATTCAACTATCCAATTCAAAAGCGGATGTCGACGACATTGATCACTTGAGTAACCGACGCGTTCGCACGGTTGGAGAGCAGTTGTATTCACAGTTTGGTTTAGGTCTCTCGCGCATGTCACGCACCATTCGCGAGCGGATGAACATTCGTGACAATGAGGTTTTTACCCCCACAGATCTCATTAACGCACGCACGCTGAGTTCGGTCATTAACTCATTTTTCGGAACAAATCAGTTAAGCCAGTTCATGGACCAGACCAATCCATTGGCTGAGATTACCCACAAGCGACGCTTGTCGGCCCTCGGACCAGGAGGTTTGTCGCGTGAACGCGCTGGCTTTGAGGTACGTGACGTTCACTACACCCACTATGGTCGGCTGTGTACGATTGAAACTCCAGAGGGACCAAATATCGGCCTCATTTCGTCGCTCTGCGTGCACGCGAAAATTAACAATATGGGGTTCATAGAAACGCCATATCGCAAAGTTGATGCCGGTACGGTGAACCGTGACCAAGTGATCTACCTTAGTGCAGAAGATGAGGATGAAGGCGTCATTGCACAGGCCAATGCACCATTGGAAAACGACGGTTCGTTTAGCCACGATCTCGTCAAGTGCCGCTTGCAAGGGGATTTCCCAATTGTTGCGCCAGGAGCTGTTCAGTATATGGATGTGGCGCCCAATCAGATTGTGGGTATCGCGGCATCATTGATCCCATTTTTGGAGCATGACGACGCCAACCGTGCCCTTATGGGATCAAACATGCAACGTCAGGCCGTTCCATTGCTTCGTCCGCAAGCCCCCATCGTGGGAACGGGCTTGGAAGGAAAGGTGGCGCGTGATTCCCGTTCTATGATCACGGCAGAAGCCGATGGGGTGGTAGAGTATGTGGATGCACGAAAAATCATTATTCGGTACAACCGGACGGAAGACCAGCGAATCACCAGCTTTACAGGGGATTCCAAAACGTATAACCTCACAAAATTCAGAAAAACCAATCAGTATACCTGCATCAACCATAAACCTGTGGTCGTTACCGGCCAACAGGTCAGTAAAGGTCAGGTTTTGGTGGATGGATATGCGACCGAAAAAGGCGAACTTGCCTTAGGACGTAACCTCAAAGTGGCTTTTATGCCTTGGCAGGGTTATAATTTTGAGGATGCCATTGTCATTTCTGAACGCGTTGTGCGGGAGGATTGGTTTACCTCGGTTCACATTGAGGAATTTGAGTTACAGGTACGCGATACCAAAAGGGGAGAGGAAGAACTCACTTCGGATATTCCCAATGTGAGTGAGGAAGCCACCCGTCACCTCGACGAAAATGGGCTCATCCGAATCGGAGCACATGTGAAGGAGGGTGATATTCTGATTGGTAAGATCACGCCCAAGGGCGAAAGTGACCCTTCACCTGAAGAGAAACTGCTTCGTGCTATCTTTGGTGACAAGGCAGGCGATGTGAAAGACGCCTCACTTCGGGTTCCACCGAGTATGACAGGGGTGGTGATTGACAAAAAATTGTTCTCCCGTGTGAAGCGCGATAAGCATTCTAGGGGTGAAGATAAAACTGTTAACGAGCGCATCGATGCCAATCTTGCCCGCGAATCGGGCAAGTTGCGGGAGTTGTTGATCGATAAATTGATGCTGCTCACCGAGGGCAAAGTGTCTCAGGGTGTTGCCAATCAGTATGGAGAGGAGGTGCTCTCCAAGGGCACGAAGTTCACGCGAAAGGCTTTATCAGAAATGGACTTCAGCCAGGTGAATCCAGATGGATGGTTGGTCGATAAGGCCAAGAATGAATTGATCAAAACTCTTCTAAAGAACCATCAGATACGGTTATCTGAATTACAGGGAGAAGCGCGGCGCGATAAATTTGCGATTCAAGTGGGCGATGAACTGCCCTCGGGTATCCTTCAATTGGCCAAAGTTTATTTAGCACAGAAGAGAAAATTGCGTGTGGGTGATAAAATGGCTGGACGACATGGTAATAAGGGGATCGTTGCACGTATTGTTCGCGACGAGGATATGCCGTTTCTAGAAGATGGCAGTCCGGTAGATATTGTATTGAATCCGCTTGGTGTTCCATCACGTATGAATCTTGGTCAGATTTACGAGTCAGTTTTGGCATGGGCGGGTAAGGAATTGGGTGTGAAGTTTGCAACACCTATTTTCGATGGTGCGAGCTATGAGGAAGTCCGCGATTTTACCCTGCAAGCGGGTATTCCTGAGTTGGGCAGTACACGTTTGCGGGATGGTCAAACTGGTCGTTACTTCGATCAACCTACAACAGTAGGGGTCATTTATATGTTGAAGTTGGGCCACATGGTCGATGATAAGATGCACGCCCGTTCTATTGGGCCCTATTCGCTCATTACGCAGCAGCCGTTGGGCGGTAAGGCCCAATTTGGTGGACAGCGGTTCGGTGAGATGGAGGTTTGGGCGTTGGAGGCATTCGGTGCTGCCAATATCCTACAGGAGATCCTCACCGTGAAGTCGGATGATATCGTAGGCCGGGCAAAGGCCTATGAATCCATCGTTAAGGGTGATAACCTGGCGGTACCGGGCATTCCGGAATCGTTCAACGTATTGTTGCACGAGTTGCGTGGATTGTGTCTCGAGGTTAAGTTGGACTAATAAAACGAATCAAATGTCATTTCAGAAAGAGCCCAAGATTAAAAGCAATTTTACCCGTATCACCATTAGCCTAGCGTCGCCTGAGGCGATATTGGGTCGTTCGAAAGGGGAGGTCACGAAACCAGAAACCATCAACTACAGGAGCTATAAACCTGAGATGGGTGGGTTGTTTTGTGAGCGCATATTCGGGCCCGTTAAGGATTTTGAATGTCATTGTGGTAAATACAAGCGAATACGTTATAAGAACATTGTGTGTGACCGATGCGGTGTAGAGGTTACAGAGAAAAAAGTACGCCGCGAGAATATGGGCCACATAAAACTGGTTGTTCCTGTCGCGCATATTTGGTATTTTAAATCTCTTCCCAATAAGATCGGGTATCTTCTGGGTTTGGCGGGTAAAAAACTGGATTCTATTATTTACTATGAGCGGTATGTAGTGATTCAGCCTGGTATTAAGGAAGCAGATGGTGTTAAGGAAAAGGATTTATTGACGGAGGATGAGTACCTGGCTATTTTGGATACCCTTCCACGTGAAAATCAGTATTTGGACGAAAAGGATCCGCAAAAGTTTATCGCGAAAATGGGTGCCGAGGCCCTACAGGATTTATTGAGCCGCATCAAATTGGATGAGTTGTCTTTCGAATTAAGGCATCAGGCGGCCAATGAAACATCGCAACAAAGAAAGAGCGAAGCCCTGAAACGCTTGAAAATAGTGGAGGCTTTCCGTGCTTCAAATCGGGAGGGTTTGGAAAATCGGCCGGAATGGATGATTGTTCGTATGGTCCCCGTAATTCCACCAGAACTGCGTCCGCTCGTTCCATTGGAAGGTGGTCGTTTTGCGACTTCCGACCTCAATGATTTATACCGTCGCGTGATCATCCGCAACAACCGTTTGAAGCGGTTGATTGAAATCAAGGCGCCTGATGTCATTTTACGCAATGAAAAGCGCATGCTTCAGGAATCTGTCGATTCGCTTTTCGATAATAGTCGCAAGGTAAACGCTGTAAAGGCCGACGGAAACCGTGCATTGAAGTCACTCAGCGATATGTTGAAGGGCAAGCAGGGGCGTTTCCGCCAAAATCTCTTAGGAAAGCGAGTCGATTACTCTGGACGTTCGGTGATTGTTGTTGGCCCTAATCTGAAGCTGCATGAATGTGGTTTGCCCAAGGATATGGCCGCCGAATTGTTTAAACCCTTTATCATCCGCAAGATGATCGAGCGTGGCATCGTGAAAACAGTTAAATCGGCACGAAAGATTGTAGACCGGAAAGAGGCTGTTGTTTGGGATATTCTTGAGAATGTCATGAAGGGTCATCCCGTTCTTTTGAACCGTGCACCAACATTGCACCGTTTGGGAATACAGGCTTTCCAGCCCAAGATGGTAGAGGGGAAAGCCATTCAATTGCATCCATTGGTTTGTACGGCCTTCAATGCCGACTTTGACGGTGACCAAATGGCGGTACACGTGCCGCTGGGTAATGCGGCGGTACTCGAGGCTCAAATACTTATGTTGTCGTCGCACAATATTTTGAATCCTGCCAACGGTTCGCCAATCACTGTTCCCTCGCAGGACATGGTGTTGGGCTTGTATTATCTCACAAAAGGCCGCAAAAGCACAAACGAACAGAAAGTTCGTGGGGAAGGATTGGTGTTTTATTCAGCAGAGGAGGCGCTTATTGCTTACAACGAGGGCCGCGCTGATTTACACGCTTGGGTCAAAGTTCGCGTACCCGTGCGCCATGCTCAGGATGGAACCTTGCAAACCCAATTGGTTGAAACGACGGTGGGCCGAATCATGTTTTCAGAGGCAGCTCCAAAGGAAATCGGATTTGTTAATGAGTTGCTCACCAAGAAGAGCCTTCGGGATTTAATTGGTCGAATTGTGCGACACACCGATATTCCTTCAACCGCAAAATTTCTCGACGAAATCAAAGCAATCGGTTTCAAAATGGCGTTTCAAGGGGGACTATCATTTAACCTGAACGACGTCATGATTCCCGAAAACAAGACCCGTTTATTGGAGGAGGCCGCAAAAGAAGTGGCAGAGGTGACCCAGAGCTACAATATGGGTTTTATCACCAATAATGAGCGTTATAATCAGGTCATTGACATTTGGACCCGCATCAACAGCCGTATTACGGATACCTTGATGAAAGAGATTTCCTCCGACAAGCAAGGATTTAATTCAGTTTATATGATGTTGGACAGCGGGGCTCGTGGATCAAAGGAGCAGATTCGTCAGCTCGGTGGAATGAGGGGCCTAATGGCTAAACCACAAAAAAGCGGTGGAGCGGGAGAAATTATTGAGAACCCAATTCTTTCCAATTTTAAAGAAGGGCTGTCTGTTTTGGAATACTTTATCTCCACACACGGTGCGCGTAAAGGTCTTGCGGATACAGCCTTGAAAACGGCTGACGCCGGATACCTGACCCGCCGTCTGCATGACGTCGCCCAGGATGTCGTGATTTCCGAGTTGGATTGCGGCACCCTCCGTGGGTTGGAAATTTCAGCATTGAAGGACAATGAGGAGGTCGTGGAGTCACTTTTGGAGCGGATTGTTGGTCGTGTGGTGCTGAATGACTTATTCAATCCCATAACCAAAGAGTTGATTGTTGCAGCAGGGGAGGAGATTACAGAGGATATCGCGCAAGTGATTGATGCATCCCCAATTGATGCCGTTGAGATTCGATCGGTTCTCACTTGTGCGGCCAAAACAGGTGTTTGCGTAAAGTGCTACGGAAGAAATCTGGCCACCAATCGCATGGTTCAAATGGGTGAATCAGTGGGTGTTATTGCTGCTCAGTCGATTGGTGAACCTGGTACCCAGCTCACACTTCGTACATTTCACGTAGGTGGTGTTGCCGGTAATATCGCCTCCGAATCACAACTGATTGCCAAATTTGATGGGCGCTTAGAATTTGATGAGGTTCGTCAGGTGACCTACAACGGGGAAAACGCGGTGCGGCAGATTGTGGTTTCACGGTCTGGGGAAATGCGCATCGTTGATGCGCAGAGCGGACAGCCATTAATGACCAATGTTCTGCCATATGGTGCGGAGTTGTTTGTGCAGGCAGGAGATATGATTAAAAAGGGCGATAAAATTTGTGTTTGGGATCCCTACAACGCAGTGATTATTTCAGAATTCATTGGCATAGCTGATTTCGAAAATGTTATCGAAGGGATTACCTTTCGTGAAGAGTCCGACGAGCAGACGGGCCACAAGGAAAAGGTGATCATCGAGACCAAAGACAAATCAAAAAATCCAGCCATTCGGATTCTTTCAAAATCGGGTGACAACCTGCGCACCTACAATTTGCCCGTAGGAGCCCACATTGTGGTGAATTCGAATGATCCTATTGTTCCTGGTGTTATCCTGGCGAAAATCCCACGTTCAACCACAAAAACCCGAGACATCACAGGGGGCCTTCCACGAGTAACCGAGCTTTTTGAGGCACGTAATCCTTCAAATCCAGCGGTTGTTTCTGAAATCGATGGCATCACCACATTTGGTGGCGTCAAGCGGGGCAATCGTGAAATTCAGGTTGAGTCGCGGGATGGGCAGCAAAAGAAATATTTGGTGCCCTTGAGCAAGCACATATTGGTTCAAGATGGTGACTTCGTTAAAGCGGGAGACCCCTTGTCCGATGGTGCCATTACACCTTCCAACATCCTATCGATTAAGGGTCCGGGTGCTGTTCAGGAATACTTAGTCAACAATATTCAGGAAGTTTATCGCCTCCAAGGTGTGAAAATCAACGACAAGCATTTTGAGGTGATTGTTCGCCAGATGATGCAAAAGGTTTTGATTGTAGACCCAGGTGATACCACATTCCTGGAGCAAGAAGTGGTCGACAAAATCGACTTTATGGAAGTGAATGATCAAATCTACGACAAGTATAGAGTGGTCGATTCAGGCGATTCATCGCAGTTCCATGTGGGTCAACTTGCCCCTTTGGCACGCTTGCGGGATGAAAATTCATCTTTGAAGCGTCGTGATTTACGGTTGATGGAGTTCAGTAAGGCATTGCCTGCGACCTCACAGCCTATGCTCCAGGGGATTACCCGTGCTTCATTGGGGACGCGTAGTTTTGTTTCCGCAGCATCCTTCCAAGAAACAACGAAAGTATTGAATGAGGCGGCTATAGCAGGGAAGGTTGATCACTTGGCTGGTTTGAAGGAGAATGTTATCGTGGGTCACCTGATTCCTGCTGGTACGGGCCTGCGATCGTATGAAAAGATTGTGGTGAGCACGGTGGAGGAACATGATAAACTCATGGCATCTAAGGCGCTTTTAATGGCTGAAGAAGAATAACGAACGATATATGGAAAATCAAGATCAGAATCAAATCAATATAGAGCTAACCGAGGATATGGCCGAGGGCATCTACAGCAATTTGGCGATAATTACCCATTCCCAGACTGAGTTTGTGGTAGATTTCGTGCGCATGATGCCTGGTGCGCCTAAGGCGCGTGTCAAATCGCGCATCATCCTGACGCCGCATCATGCTAAGCGCTTGCTGCATGCTTTGCACGACAATCTTGGTCGTTATGAGCAATCATTTGGCGTGATCGATGTGCACGAGAATCAACCAGCGCTGCCGATGACATTCGGTGGGCCCACGGCACAGGCTTAATTGCTGATTTTAGCGTGCATTTTGTTGAGGTCAAAACAAATATAAGCCGCAGGTATTGATGTTCTGTCGTTGTATTTTTGTACAAACGATTTACCCATGAGCTCCATTTCTATTCGTGACGCCTTGTTGATCAATGAAGGAGAGGTCAGAGAAGTGAATGTGCACATCCAAAACGATAAAATTTGGCATATTGATCCAATTGGTCGCAACAGGCCAGCCGATCAGGTTTTGTCGCTCCGTGGCGCATACCTGATGCCTGGTGCAATTGATGACCAGGTCCATTTTCGCGAGCCCGGTCTCACCCATAAGGGGGAATTGGCAACCGAATCGTGGGCGGCCGTGGCGGGGGGCGTCACCAGCTATATGGAAATGCCCAATACCAAGCCAGCCGCCATCAACAACACCCTGCTGGAGCAGAAATATGCACGTGCTGCCGAGGTATCACCAGCCAATTATACTTTCTACCTTGGCGCAACCCCCGACAATGTTGAAGAATTGAAATCGGCCGACTACAGTCGGATTTGTGGCGTGAAGATCTTTATGGGTAGTTCTACCGGCGATTTGCTGGTGAATGAAGTAGAGGCACTCGATACTATTTTTCGCTCCGTCGGTGCCCTGATTGCGTTACACTGCGAATCCGACCCCATGATCGCCGAACGGTTGCAGTATTGGGTGGAACAATTGGGAGCTGATGGAATCACACCGGCGCATCACCCGAAGATTCGAACACCAGAGGCCTGTTATGCTTCAAGTGCCCAAGCAGTGGACATCGCACGCAAGTATGGGACACGCATCCATGTTCTGCACATCAGCACGAAGGAAGAATTAGCGATGTTTGACGCGGATATACCCCTGGCCGACAAAAAGATTACGGCAGAGGCTTGCCTGCACCATCTTTGGTTTGATGACAGTGACTACCCTCGTTTGGGGAATCGAATTAAATGGAACCCTGCTGTAAAAACCTCCGAGGATCGGGCCGCGTTGCGCAAAGCCCTAATCAATGGCCGAATAGATGTCGTGGCCACCGATCATGCGCCACACACACTTGAAGAAAAGGCCCAGCCCTATTTGTCGGCCCCAAGCGGCGGCCCATTGGTGCAGCATTCCGTGCCTATGATGTTTGATTTGGCTGAACAAGGGGTTTTGACCCAGTCGCGATTGGTGGAGTTGATGTGTCACAATCCAGCGGTTCTGTTTCGAATTCCGGATCGTGGCTATGTACGCGAGGGTTATCAGGCTGATTTAGCCGTAGTGCGCGCAGCGCCGAATGTCATTACCCGAGATAGTTTACTGTATCGTTGTGGGTGGTCGCCTTTGGAGGGGAGCACTTTGGGTCATACTGTAGAAAGCACCATGGTGAATGGCAACCTTATTTGGCACAACGGAGAAAAAGGTCGTTTTGTGGCAGGACATCGCCTCCGATTTAACGCGTAACAGGCGTCTTTTACTTTCTTACGGACGGATTCAGGGGAATGATGGGTTTAATCTAGGTGGGTGTTGGAAGGCCTGACGTGTAGGGCTACAAAAATGCCAATTGTCAATGCAATTACTTATTTTTGACGCTCAAATATAAAATTATGAAGGCATTCCTTTTACGCATTTTGTTTTTCATTTCGGTATGCTCTGTATTTTCGGCACATCAATCACACGCACAGTATTGCGCGTCGCAATCCAATATTTTTACCGACGAGCACATCACAGATGTGACTATGGGGGCCCTCTCCAATGCATCTGGCGGGTCAAGCTATTCTGATTACACAACACAAACTGCAACGGTCAATCCGGGTGGAAATCCACAGATTTCGGTGACCATCTACAATGGGGCGCCCGCTGGCATAACCTGGAATGAGTATGTTTCGGTGTTCATCGACTGGAACCAAAACCAGACATTTGATACTTTAACCGAGATGTATTTGCTCGGTACTTGCAATACCAACGGTTGCACGGTGACAGGCAACATTAGTGTGCCGCCCACAGCCACACCAGGAACCACCAGAATGAGAATCATACTTCATTATAATGTATACCGACGTGATCCCTGTGGTAATTTTCAGTTCGGTGAAACGGAAGACTATAGCGTGATTGTTTTGCCCCTCGTGGGTCGCGACCTGGCTGCAACTGCGCTAATATCCCCGGTAACGCCCATACTCGCCTCCACTTCTGTTCCAGTCACCATCCGCATCACCAATTTAGCAGCGGATCCCATCAATACCGCAACTGTGGGTTACCAATTGGATGGCGGCATTCCCACCACTGAGGTATGGACAGGCAGCCTCACATCTGGACAGTCTGTAGATCATACCTTCAGTAGTTCTTTACAATTGCCGCCTTCCGGCCCCGCCCGAATCAGCGTTTGGGCGACCAATGCCAATAATTTAGGTGCCGATATCAACCCAGGCAACGACACCTTGCGGGTGAGCCGCTGCCTTGCCCTGGCCGGGGGGGTATATCTCGTTGGCGGAAGTTCTCAAGCTACTTTCCCGACACTTGACTCAGCTATTAGGGCCATCAGTTGTGGTGGTATTGCGGGTCCTGTCACATTCTCTGTTGAACCAGGCACCTATTATGGAAGTTATCAACTCAACAACATTCCAGGTTCTGGCGTTTCGTCGATCACCATCAACAGCCAAACGGGCATTGCATCGAGTGTTGAGCTTCTGCCAGATACAGTGAACATTCCTCCGACTGGTAGGGTTTTGTTCAACATCAACCGTACCCCTGGGGTAATTCTCAGTCATCTGACCATGCGGATGCCATCATCTACGTCCGGTGCAGCTACAGGCAGCATGTTGGTTCTGGCAGATCGTTCGCCACACCTCAACGTAACAGGCTGTACTTTGCAGGGACCTCCACTCAGTGGTGGATTCTCATTCGGACAAATGGGTATCTCAGCTTTACGGTCAGACACAGTGATTATTTCAGGTAACGTCTTTCAACGATTCAATACGGCGGTTCAGATGACAGACCCATTGGCAGGTCGCCGTTATTTGTCGGGTTGCTCCCTGACTTTCAACCAATTCAGTGATTATGAGGCCGTTTTGAATGCCCGTAATCATGTTGGATTGGTGGTTCAGGGAAATCAGTTGACAGATGCCGCTGTGTTTGCCAGGGCCCTTCAATTTGAAACCGTTGCTGGTCTTCGAATAGAATCCAATCAAGTGACGGGTAACTTGGGCAGCGCGGTGTTTAACATTCAGAATGCAAACGACAGTGTAGGGCTTTCCAACCGCATTTTAAACAATGTGGTGAGTGGTCGCTTTGCTGGAACAGGATTTCAAAATCTATATTCAGCGTTAATCGTGAACGCCATTGTCGATACGGCCAATGCATCAAATCCCATTGATCAAATTGAGGTGGTGCACAATACTTTTCATGTTGAGATGGCTTCTCCTTTGGCTACGGGTGGCTTGGTGAACTTCAATGGGAATACTTTTTTGCCCGTTCGGCCGTGGAGCCAAATTGATTTCCGGAACAACCAAATCACCGCCAGTGCTGAAAATGGAAATGCCCTATCATCGGCGATCGTTGCGTTAAGTTTCGATGGCGATTCGACCTTGGCAGCATTGAACAGCAATTACAACAACTTTTTGTTATCAGATCCGGCCAATGCGAACCCCAGCAACAACCTGGTCTTTGATAACAATATTCCACAGGGTTATGCTAACCTGGCCGCTTGGCGTACGGCGAGTACACAAGACCTGCAGTCGATTTCGGCTAGTCCGGTCTATGCGAGCCTGACAACACCCATTCCAACCTCCTCTGCAGTCAATAATTTGGGAACGCCAATCGTTTCGGTCACCTCCGATATCACAGGTGCGCCGCGAAATGCCACCACACCCGACATGGGGGCTTATGAATTCACCCCTTCCCCAACGATTTGGGTGTGATTGAAATTAGTGGTATGCAAAGCGGTTGCGGTTTAGGATCCGCCATCCCAGTGCAAATAAAAATATTCAACTTTGGTACTGCTCCTCAATCAATTTATTCGGTGGCATACAGAATCAATGCGGGTACACCCGTTACTGAACCAGTGAATGTGGCCATCAATCCAGGAGATACACTCTCCTACACATTTTCGACCCCGGTTAATTTGAGTAACCCTGCCACCTATGTGATTCAGGCGTATAGTGTATTTACCGCCGACGCACTCCCGGCTAACGACACCACGACCCGTATGGTGGTCAGTATCCCCACAGTGAGTGCTTCCTCCCTTCCCTATGAGGAAGACTTCGAAAATGGTAATGGAGGATGGACAGCCGGTGGGGTGAACAGTTCGTGGGCATTGGGTGCGCCTACGGGCAGCACCATCACCACTGCGGGCACGGGTACGCAGGCTTGGGTGACCAACCTTAATGGCGATTATAACAACAATGAACAGAGTTTCGTGCTTTCGCCATGTTTCGATTTCAGTACTGTGGTGAATGCCGAGATATCTTTTGATCTGTATTACATCACAGAGCCGAACTGGGATAAAGCGGCACTGCAGTACACTTTAAACAACGGACAAACCTGGGTACGCCTTGGTGCATTGAGCAGTGGGATTAACTGGTACAACATAGCCAACACGACTGTTGGGCCCTATACAGGCAATCCTGTCTGGTCGGGAACTCCCGGGAGCGGTGGATGGGTGCGGGCCACGCATTCTCTTTCAGTGCTCGATAGCCAGTCCTCCGTACGCTTTAGAATTGCATTTTACTCAGATGGCTCAGCGGTTGATGAAGGGATTGGCTTCGACCGAGTTGTGATTCGTCGGCGCCTCGATCCTGTAATTCTGTCGGTTACCCAACCCAACGACTCCTGTGTGGCGTCACCCCGCACCATACGCGCACAAGTCAACTTCAATAATCCTGTTGCCTCGGTGTCGCTCCGCCGCGATATCACCAATACTGGAGCATACACCACCCAAGCCATGACGTTGAATGCATCTACTGGATTGTGGGAAGCGATCATTCCCGCAGGGCAACCAAATGTGCCCGTGCGCTTTTTTGTGATTGCCACTGATAACACCCAATTGGCGGATACATCGGATGTTTTGGGTTATGTCGATGATTACCTACGGCCAAATGCGGGTGCCGATACGTCGATTTATGTCTCGGGCACGGCTACATTGAGAGGTAGTGGGGGTGGTTTCGATGCCTTTCTGGGCACTGGCACAATCACCAATACCAGCACAACTTATCCGGCGCCTTATGGCGGATTTTATTGGGGTGCCCGCCACCAATTCCTCATCCGTGCCTCAGAGTTACAAGCCCTGAATATCGGTGCGCCTATTGTTTCTCTGGGATTTGATGTGGTGGCCAATCAAGGAAGTGCATTAGCGAATTTTGAAATCAAAATGGGCCACACCACGGCCACGGATCTGACATCATGGCAGAGTGGGTTGTCGACAGTATATTCTGTGCCGAGCTATACTGACGTTCAGGGTTGGAATACACACAATTTTCAGACCCCCTTTGTTTGGAATGGTCAAAATAACGTGGTGGTGGAGGTTTGCTTCCAGAATGGTGCCTACACGAATAACGCAGTTGTAAACCAGACCGCGACATCATTTGTTTCCTCTTATTACTATAGGGAGGATGGTCAGGGTGTATGCGCCAATACGGGCAACACAGGTTCAATCGCCCAACGCCCCAATATGCGATTAAGAGGCGGCTATGCGTTCACATGGAAGAATTTGACCACTGGGGCCATTGTATCAAGTACGCAGAATCCAGTTCAGGTTTCGCCCTTGACCACCACCGCTTATGAGTTTCGATTGACCGACCGCGGGTGCACTCGGGCCGATACCGTTTTGGTGACCGTTCAACAGCCTTTGCCAGATGTAGGTGTTTCGGCTATTGTTCAGCCTACTACGTTCGCCGCCGGACAGCAGCAAACGATCAAAGTAGCCATTAAGAATTACTCCACCACAGGTGCCTCTGCGGTTAATTTTGACGTCGCCTACCGGGTGAATGGTGTGGAAGTAAACTCAAACACCATATTCCGTCAAATTCCTCCTGGCGACACCATCCACCACACTTTCACGGCACGATACACGCCACCCACCGGCGGGAACTATCTCCTGTGCGCCTATACGCGTTCTGCCGGCGATATTAACGCCCAAAACGATACTACCTGCCGTTCATTCGTGGGGGTAGGCGTGGAGCCCTTGGAGCGGGTGGATGTTCGTCTCTATCCCGTGCCGGCATCCGACTACTTCTGGTTTGAGTTTCCAGAGCCCATGAGTATTTCGCCTGTATTGGTGGTGTCTGATGCCTTGGGTCGTCAGATTTTTGAAGAGGTGGTCTTCGCCCCCCAGCGATCTGTTGCTCCGTTGCCCATTAACTTGCATCGTGTTCGGGTAGCTGATTGGCCAGCGGGCATGTACCACTACCGCTACCTCGATGGCGGCCGAACGGCTACGGGTTCCCTATTGATTGCCCGATAATCACTTCTTGGCACCCCATATTTGGTTTTTCCACTACTGGGCCAAAGCTGTTTGTGCTTTGTTTTTTCGGGTGGTCATTCGCGAGGGATTAGAGGATCATCACCTAAATGGGCAGTTCACTCGCCCTCGATTGTATGTTCTGAACCACACCAATTCGTTCTTGGACCCGGTTCTGTTTGCGGTTCAGCGGAGACAGTCATTGTATTTTTTGGCCCGCGGTGATGTGCTATTTGGCTTTGCCTGGGGGTTACTTCCTCGAATTTTTCCCTTATTGCCCGTTTGGAGGAGAAGGGAGGGGCAAGCACACTTAAAGGGCAATTACTCCACTTTTGAGCGCTGTTTCGAGGTTTGGAGTCGTGGTGAGGCCGTTGTAATATTTTCCGAGGGATTGTGCGAGAACCGCTTGGGCCTAAAACCACTCTTGAAGGGTACTGCGCGTTTGGTCTGGCAATCTTATGAGCGCGGCTTGGATTTGGAGGTGCTGCCCGTTGGGGTATGCTACGAACATTACGATGGCACGGGTAAGGCCGCTCGGGTATGTTTCGGGGAGCCTTTGCCGTGGCAATCCTTGGCCGAACACGCGACTTCGCCTGCGCATTTCTATCAATTGTTCAATGCGGATTTGGCTCCGGCTATGGCAGCCTGTATGGTTGACCCGGAGGAAAAGGGATTTGCTGCGAATTACTGGCCTTCTCTTCCCCCACGAAAAAGATGGCAGCAAATGATGCGATTTTTGTCACGCATTTTTCATGCGACCATCTCATTTCCGATGCGTAAGCTGGCTCAGGCACTCACTCAGGGAACGGTGCATTTCGATGCTGTATATTTTGTGGCCTTGATGTTGGCTTATCCGATTGTGCTGCTGCTATCGCTCGTGATGGGGATCAGTCTTTTTCCAATGTATGCGTTTTTCATCTGTTTGGGCGTGGCGCTCCTTCCGGTGTTGGCTTTGATGGGCAGATAATGGAATCAGCAGGCTTATTTGATTATTTTTGCGGAAAATGAATCGTATGAAAAAGATTGTTGTGGTGGGTGCAGGTACCATGGGCAATGGAATCGCTCATGTTTTTGCTCAAAATGGATATGATGTACGGTTGGTGGATGTGTCGCAAACTGCATTGCACAAGGGTATGCAGACGATTGAAAAAAACCTCGCCCGAATGCTGGCCAAAGGCAGCATCACCGAGGTTGATCAGGCGGCCACTTTGGCACGTTTATCCACCCATTCAGCGATAGACAGTAGTTTGTCGGATGCGGATTTGGTGGTAGAGGCTGCTACCGAGCGCGTTGATCTAAAACTTGACATCTTTAGGTCGCTTGATGAGCTTGTTTCGCCTGAGACCATCTTAGCAAGCAATACCTCTTCCATCAGCATTGGGAAGATTGCCGCTGCTTCACGACACCCGCAGCGGGTGATTGGTATGCATTTTATGAATCCTGTGCCGGTGATGAAATTGGTGGAAATCATCAAGGGGTACAACACTTCAGATGAAGTGGCGAAGCGTGTACACGATCTTTCCTTGGCCTTGGGTAAAATACCTGTTTTGGTGCACGATTACCCCGGATTTGTGGCTAACCGCATCCTCATGCCGATGATAAACGAAGCGATTCAGAGCTTGTTCGAAGGGGTAGCCGGTGTAGAGGAGATCGATCAGGTGATGAAATTGGGCATGGCCCATCCGATGGGGCCATTGCAACTGGCAGATTTCATCGGACTGGATGTTTGCCTGGCCATCCTGCGCGTATTACAGGAAGGCATCGGACAACCCAAATATGCCCCTTGTCCCTTGTTGGTGAATATGGTTACCGCTGGCCACCTCGGTGTTAAATCAGGCTCTGGTTTCTATGAATATACCCCTGGAAGCAAGGAGATGCGCGTTGCCGCCCGATTCTTGTAAACCTTTAGGGAAATGTTGACTTTCTAACCCATTCTACTGGGTTTTTAGACCGTCAAAGAACATTCAAACCGTTGCTTTTTTGAGAAGTCCCGTTAGACGATTTCTTTCAGTTTCTGGCATTTGAACCAGGAAGTCGACTATTCCTGATCGTCGGTTCGACTATTCCTGATCGTCTGGCTTGGTTGGTTGTTCGCTTTCCGAGGGGGTTGGATTGCTCGGTGCCGAAGCAGGGGGTTCTGTGTTGTTGTCTGACGTGCTGATTTGCGTTACTTGTGGAGTCAACTGAACTGGGCTTTGGGTGACGGTGGGTGTTGTGCTCGCTACTTTGGGAGCGGGGGCTGAACCGTCGAGGGGGGCGCCCACGGCAATATCACAACGGTGACCGGGCTCACCGTGTGCCGGATTAATTTTTGGTGCTGGCCCATTTGCTGCAGTGGGTTGTGCTGCAGGGTTCATCAAAGGATTGCTTTGTGCATTGCCGTTTGCCGATGCTGCAGTGGCAGAATCTGTGTAAGCGGGGCGAGGATATTCGATGGTGTCTGGGTCGCTACAGGCAGAAAAACACCCGAGGTAAACCAGTACTGATAAAATGATAGAAGAGGAGCGTAGTTTCATGGTTCAACAAGCGATTAGATGGTCAAAAATACCGAAAAAATCATCGTTTCACGCAAATCAGATATTCAGGAACACCTGCCTTTCATAGAATTCTACAAAAATGGGCAAGCCGGTGTGTTTTTTGTCGGTCCGTTGCCCGTTCTATGCCATCGGAATGGAGTCGATCGATGCGCACCCATTCGCTCGCATGCAATATCAGCCCGTCGCCCAGCACCAGTCCAACATGGGTAATGCGGTTTTGTTCGTTGGAAAAGAAGGCTAAATCGCCCGCACGCGTCTCCTGCTGGTCTGTGTATTGGTGACCGATTTGTGCTTGCTGCCATGCATCGCGGGGCATGTCGATGCCATGCACGGTAAATATCTGTTGGATGAGTCCGGAGCAGTCGATGCCCCAAATGGATGTGCCTCCCCAAAGATAGGGGGTGCCGAGGTAAAGGCTTGCGGTGTCGCAGACGCTTTCGGGCGTGCCGGGGAGGGGTCCGCCAACCACACCCTCGATTACCTGTGTGTTGGGATGGGGTGTGCAGCCGTGACTCACCCAAATGTTTTCGGCTCCGTTTTGCATGTGCGCCCACCTCGATTGTACAAAACATGAAGGTGGTTTGCCCGTTCCTACTTCCTCCACTGAGAGCTGTCCGGCCCCTACCCATCCTTGGTAGCCATCGCGTTGACTTGTACAATAAAACCAGCCAGGCTTATGGTCGGTGACCAACACCTTTTGTTGCCAATGCCATTGGGAAGTTTGCTCGGCCCTTTGGCTGGGTTCTGACCGCACAGGTGCCAGGGCTACGGCCACCCGGTATTGCGCGTATTCGGCCTGATTCATGCACAAAACTAAACAATCTGAGGGCCACTACATCGGCTGCTCTGGGATAAAATGGATTGGATTACCCGCAATTTCAGTAATTTCGGCCTTTGCAAAACTTGCCCATGTCTGAAGTATCGGCTTCATCGTCACCCCATCCCACCGAACCGGGAAAAAATGTTATTCCAAGTGAGGCCGTGACCAACGGGGATCCTTCATCCGTGCCAGCTTTGTCGCTACAGGCGGCCGATATCTACCAACAACAGACTTTGGTGTTGTCGAAGGTGAATTTTAGTGTACAACCGGGCGAATTCGTTTACTTGATCGGTAAAACCGGAGCCGGCAAAAGCAGTCTATTGAAGACCTTATATGGTGATCTTCCGTTGCAAGTGGGGGCGGGACAAGTGGGCGGCTTATCACTCGACGGCCTCAAAACCAAGGATATTCCTGTTTTACGACGGAAGCTGGGCATTGTTTTCCAGGATTTTCAGCTGCTGTATGACCGGAATGTGCTGGAAAACCTGCTTTTCGTGCTGAAGGCAACGGGATGGAACGACCTTTCGAAAATGAAGCAGCGCGCAGCGGAGGTGTTGAAATGGGTGGGATTAACCACCAAAGACTATAAAATGCCCCATGAGTTGTCGGGAGGCGAACAACAGCGTGTGGTGGTGGCTCGGGCGCTTTTGAACTACCCTACACTGGTGCTGGCGGATGAACCCACAGGCAACCTCGACCCGGATACGTCTCTGGAAATCATGGGGCTCCTCACCCAAGTCGCCCAGGAGCAAGGAACAGCCGTCCTGATGGCAACGCACGACTACCTCATCATTGACCGTTTCCCAGCCCGTTTGTTGCGCTGCGAGTCGGGACAAGTCACCGATCTCGGTGCCATTTTATTCTGATGTGTCGCCAAATTCAATGATTGAGCTGTCGGTTTTGATCCCGGTTTGGCGCAGCCGCCCCATCAATCTGCTCAATACGTTATGGTTACAGGCTGAAGCGCTCGATTTCCCGATCGAGCTTTGGGTATGCGACGACTCAGCTGATCCGTCTTTTTTTGATTGGCATGACGCTTTTCGTGGCCACCCCGGCATCCGCATCCTGAGCTTTACTGAAAATTTGGGCAGAAGCAGGGCGCGAAATATGCTTTTATCAAAGGCCAATGGCCTGTGGGTGTTGTGGCTCGACGGAGACCTGGAAATTCCTCCGGATTTTCTTAAACCCTATCAAATGTTTGTTCAGGCCAAAGAAAACGAGCCTACCAAACTCGGCCCAGTGATTTGTGGGGGTATTAGGGTCACCCCAAACACGGCCTTCGTCGGCGGGATTGAGGATGCAGCGGGGGAAGGCGTTGACCGCTTGCGTTATCGTTATGCTGCGCAGATTGAGGACACTCCTGCCGCCGAACGCCAAAAGGCACCCTACAGGTGGGTGCGTGCGGCGCATTGTTTGCTGCCCACGCTTGCCGCCCGTTCCCTGTCGTTTCCGGAGTTTTTGCATGGCTACGGGCATGAAGACACACATTGGGCGATGCAAATCCAAGCCCGAGGGATGTTGGTTCAGCACTGGGACCATCCAGTGGACCATTGCGGGATCGACAACGACGCTGTTTTTTTGGAAAAAACGCGTCAGGCCGTACAGAACTTGGCGCGTTTGTGGCGCTATGATCCGCTCTTTGCGCGTTTTGGGAAGGAAATTTCCCTCATTCGTGCCCACGACCTCCTTCAGATGACCGGCTTTATGTTTTTCCTCACTCTTTTTTCCCCTTGGTTTGAAGGGCGATTACGCAAGCAGAGGAGCATATCATTGAGGTTTTTTGTGCTGATAAAACTTGTCTGGTTTGACCGGGCTTTACGCACGGCTCGGCCCTTCCAAAAAGTCGGTGAAGGGTCATAACATCAGTTTTTTTTCGAGATTGGCATCAGCCCCAATGCGGTCCGAAACATGCTATAATGGCAATGCTTCGCCATAAATGGAAAGGAGAACGGGTTCGCAGGAGGCTTCCCAAGACCAGCATTTGGAAGCCAATCGGCACTGTTCGCGCAGGCGGTTATATAGTCCGGGTTCGTTGACCAATCTGAGTATGGCCTCTGCTACACTGTCGGGATCTACATGATCGAGCAGGATGGCCACTTCGAATTGTTGATTAAACCGGCGATAACCCTCGAAGTTCATGCCGATTTGGGGGATCCCTGCCTGCACAAAGTCGAAGAAGCGGTTTGCCAGAGAGTGACGGTAGTTCAAACTATCGCCATCGAGCAAGTTAAATCCAATGAAGGCGTCGCGGGTCAGTTCTTTAAGCGAATCAGGGTTTAATAAACCTGTAAATTGCACGCGGTCTTCTAGCTTTAGTTGGTGCGCCATTTCCTTCAAGTCAGAAAGTATATCACCCCCACCGGCGATCACCAACGGAAGATGGTGGTGCGACATCGTTTGGAGAAGTGTGGGTAGTCCACGGCCCACATTTACCGCCCCTTGGTAGAGGAGGTAGGCCATCGCTCCGCGATCTGTGGATGCATGCAAAGAAAGGGGCATGTTATAAACCAATTGCATGCGCAGGCCATGCCGACGGGTGTACCATTCGGCAACGCCCTCGCTCACTGTGTAGCTGTATGGGATGCCGGGCAAGAATAGTTTTTCGATCAACTGCCAAATTCCGCGTACCCACGGACGATTGGATAGTTCGGGTACCCCTGTGAAGATTTCGTGCGCGTCCCAGATGAGGGGTTTTCGGCGCACAATGGCAACAAGTCGAAGGGCCACAAGGGTATCGGTATCGACTGCTGTATATGCATCGACCGGGGCCTTGAGGGCCATGAGCCACAATCGAAAATTATACTCTGCATAGAAGAGCGGTCCTTTGTGGAACCACATGTTCAGTCGGCTTTGGGTATAAGGTGTGTGGCGCAGCGCTTGGCTATGGGGCAATTGACGCCCCACCAAATGAACCTGATAGCCAGCCCGATGCAGGCTCAGCGCCGTTTTCTGCATGCGCTGGTCGGTGTTGAGGTCGGTGGTGACCGCTATGAGCAGGCGTTTGTTCATGAGCTCAGGTATACGGTCTCATGTTTGTCGATCTGTATGAGGCCTTCATCGGCCAAATATCGAATACAATAACGAATTTGAGCGGGATGCCCCGGTTTGATCGCCTCAATAAGAGCTTTTAATTTGATCGGCGCCGTAGCGCATATTTGCGTGATTTGATGGTGAATAGACGCAAAAAGGGCCGGATCGGGGCGTTCGCGGTGGTACTGTATGCAGACATCGCACTGCCCACATGGCGGGGAATCCTTTTCCCCAAAGTAATCGAGCAGAAGGGTGGCGCGACAAACATCGGATTGTTCTGCATAGTTGAGCATCGACAGCAGTTGTTCCCTTTTGCGTTCTTTGAGTCGGGAGTAGGTCTCTGGTGGAAGATGCAAATGAGATTCGGGCACGCGGTCGCGCAGCCAAACCAGCAGCGGTTGGTCGCTTCGCGGTATGTAATTCGCGATTTTTTTACGATTCAGTTCCGCGAGTCCGCCCCTAAGTTCATCGGTCGCGATGCCGAGTTTTCTTCCCAACGCGACTTCATCGATCGAAGAATATTCTTCCATGATGCCTGTATAGCTGCGCAGCAGTTGCTCCGCGATGCGCCCCAAAACGGGGTGTTTGACCCTAAATTCATCTAATTCATGCGCCCGACAGGTGAAGCGCAGGCGGGAAGGCACCAGAAGGCTATCGTCGACCAGCAGATACCCAGCTCTGTGTAGGATATTGAGGCTGTGGTGTACTATCGGGGGTTGCAGGTGGTGTTCTCTGCAAAAATCGAGGAGTACGAAGGGCCGGCTCATTCCTTTTCCATCCCCAATAGCTATATTTTGCCAAATACCCAGTTTGTGGTAAATGTTGTAGATAGTTTCTCTGGGGGGGAAGCTGAGTTCGAGGCGTTTTTCTGCCAGTTTGCGGTCAGATGAATGATAGATCAGGATACACTTCGACGCTTGACCATCGCGCCCCGCGCGTCCGGCCTCTTGAAAATAGGCTTCTGGGCAATCGGGTGGACTCATATGCACCACAAGGCGTACATCTGGTTTGTCGATGCCCATGCCGAAGGCGCTCGTACAGGCCATTACTTTTATTCTGCCCTGGATCCAGGCATCCTGCTTCGACTGTCGGTCCTCTGCTGGCAGGCCGGCATGGTAATAATCGGCAGAAACACCCGATTTTATCATGACTTCGGCCCATTTTTCCGTTTTTTTCCTGGTATCGGCATATACGATGCCACTACCCACGAGGTTTTTGGTCCACTGAAGCAACCTTCCCGTTTGATCCTCTGTATGGTCGACGCTGTAGGTGAGGTTGGGGCGTCCAAATCCGGCTTGAAATAGTTTGCAGTGGTCCATGCCCAGCCGCTCCTGGATTTGCTCAACCACTTCGGGTGTAGCAGTTGCAGTGAGGGCAACCAGTGGTACTTGGGGTATCCGCTCCCGAAGGCGGGCAATTTTTAGGTACTCGGGGCGAAAATCGTGTCCCCATTGGGCGATGCAGTGTGCCTCGTCTATGGCCAACAGTTTCAATCGAAGCCGGTCGATTCGGGCTTGAAACACCGATGTGCCCAAGCGTTCGGGCGACACATACAGGAACCGAATGCTGCCTGTGGCGCATTCCTCCAGAATTTGGTCGATTTCTCGTGCGGTTAATCCGGAATGAAGGGCTGTAGCTGGTATACCGCGGTTTTTGAGTTGTTCTACCTGATCCTTCATCAAAGCGATCAGTGGCGTGACCACCAGGCACAATCCATCGAGGAGCAGGGCAGGTACCTGGAAACAGATGCTTTTCCCTCCACCGGTGGGTAATAAGGCCAGAGTGTCGTGGCCGTCCAGCACGGATTCAATGATTTGGGCCTGCAGGGAACGGAACGCGGTATGTCCCCAATACTGTCTGAGGACTTCTAGGGCATCCGCTCGATTCATAGATCCAGTTGGCCGTCAGTCAGATGAAGGGTGCGGTCGGCCCGCGCTGCCAACTCCGGGTTGTGTGTCACAATCACGAATGTCTGGCCATATTGTTGGCGCAGGGTGAAAAAAAGATCGTGCAGTTGACGGGCGTGTTGGGTGTCTAGGTTGCCTGATGGTTCATCAGCCAACACCACTTTTGGTCGGTTGATCAGGGCTCTGGCTACAGCAAAACGTTGCTGTTCGCCGCCAGATAACTGAGAGGGTCTGTGGTCTGCCCGCAGCTGGATGTCCATCAGGCCAAATAGATCATCCATATATGCATCCGTCTCAGGTGTTCTCAGATGACCGATCATGGCGGGCAATAGCACATTTTCACGGGCCGAAAACTCGGGTAAAAGTTGGTGTTGTTGGTATACAAAACCCACGTTTCGGTTCCTAAACCGACTCAGTTCGCGGTCTGCCAGGCGCATCACATCTGTGTTATCGTAGTATACGCTACCCTGATCCGGGCGGTCGACCGTTCCCAAAATGTGTAGAAGGGTGCTTTTACCGGCACCAGAGGGCCCCACAACCGCAACGATTTCTCCTTTTTGTATCGATAAATTGATTCCCCTTAATACGGGCAGTGCGCCGTAACGTTTGATTAATCCATTGGCTTGTATGAGTGGTGCATCAGACATCCAGTCGGGCGTAGCGGGCATTTTGCTCAATGAATTCCCGACGTGGTGGTACTTCGTCGCCCATGAGCATGCTGAACGTGTAGTCGGCCTCCGCAGCACTTTCAATATTCACTTGGCGAAGGATGCGCGTGTCGGGGTTCATGGTGGTCGACCACAATTGCTCGGCGTTCATTTCACCCAAGCCCTTATAGCGCTGAATAACCACACCACTCTCGCTTCCGCCGCGTGTCACCTCGGCTACGGCGTCCTGACGCTCTTTGTCGTTCCAGGCATAGATCTGCTGGTTGCCTTTTTTCACCAGATAAAGAGGCGGAGAAGCGATATAAACGTAACCCGATTCAATCAAAGCCTTCATATAGCGGTAGAAGAAAGTCAGTATGAGCGTTGTGATGTGCGAGCCATCCACATCGGCATCGGTCATGATGATGATTTTGTGGTAGCGCAACTTAGTGGTATTTAGTGCCTTTTGATCTTCTTCTGTTCCCACAGAAACCCCCAGCGCGGTGAACATATTTCGAATTTCTTCATTTTCGTAGATTCTGTGCTCCATGGCCTTCTCTACGTTTAAAATCTTGCCCCTGAGGGGTAAAATGGCCTGGAATGCACGGTTACGGCCTTGTTTGGCCGTGCCACCCGCCGAGTCGCCCTCCACCAGATAGATCTCGCAGGCGGCCGGATCAGTTTCGGAACAATCGGCGAGTTTACCTGGCATACTATTGCCCGAAAGAACATTTTTCCTTTGCACCATTTCCCTCGCCTTGCGTGCGGCATGGCGTGCGGTTGCGGCCAATATGACTTTGTTGATGATCTGCCGGGCATCGCGGGGGTTTTCCTCGAGAAAGTGGCTTAACGCCTCGCCAACAGCGGCATTCACAGCACCCATCACCTCATTGTTGCCCAGTTTTGTTTTCGTTTGCCCTTCGAATTGTGGCTCTGCAACCTTCACTGAGATCACCGCGGTGAGACCTTCGCGAAAGTCGTCGCCCGCTATATCAAATTTCAGTTTGGCCGTCATCCCTTCTTTATCCGCATACTGTTTCAATACGCGCGTCAGCGCCTGACGAAACCCGGCCACGTGGGTACCTCCTTCGTGGGTATTGATGTTGTTGACGTAGCTGTGTACGTTTTCCGTGTATGATGTGTTATACTGTAGTGCCACTTCAACCGGAACGCCTGATTTGGACTGCTCTAAATAGATGGGTTCCGAGATGAGTTTTTCACGCGTACTGTCCAGAAAGCTCACGAATTCCCGTAAACCACCTTCAGAAAAGAATGAATCTTCGCGAACTTCATGGCCACCTTCTGTACGTTCGTCGCGTATGCTCAAGCGAATTCCTTTATTTAGGTACGCTAATTCGCGCAAACGGGCTACCAATGTGTTGTAATTGTATTCAGTGGTGATGAAAATGCTGTCATCGGGGGTAAAATGCACGATGGTTCCCCTGTAATCTGTGCTTCCCACTTGACGAACCGAATAAGCCGGTTTACCGCAGGCATATTCTTGCTCATAAATAAAGCCATCACGGTGTACTTCAGCCCTTAGGTGTTTACTCAGCGCATTAACACATGATACGCCAACGCCATGAAGACCGCCGGATACTTTATAAGTGTCTTTATCAAACTTGCCGCCAGCATGTAGGACTGTCATGACCACCTCCAACGCAGAACGCTTTTCCTTGGGGTGAATGTCGACCGGAATGCCCCGGCCGTTGTCCTTAACGGTGATGGAATTGTCGGGGTGAATGCACACCTCAATAGTCGAACAGTGACCGGCCAGTGCCTCATCAATGGAGTTATCGACCACCTCATAAACCAGGTGATGCAAGCCTTTTACACCAATATCTCCAATGTACATCGCGGGCCTCTTGCGCACCGCCTCTAAACCTTCTAAAACCTGAATATTACTGGCCGAATAATTCCCCTCAGTCTGTTGCATGAAAATGTTTAAAGTCGTGAAATAAAGTTAAAACCTGCGTAAATATACGCAAAAAAACGGGCAAAGAAGCGCTAAAAAGGAAGTGGTGACGGGCATTTTAGTTCGATTTCTTGTCGGGTCAAGGGATGCCTGAATTTGAGTGAATACGCATGCAAATAGAGTCGATTCCCCACGGATTGAAGGCCTTTAATGGTGTCTGCTTCTGCACCTCCGTACCGGAGATCGCCTACAATGGGGTGACCAAGCCAAGCCATGTGGATCCTGAGTTGGTGGGTGCGTCCGGTTTGGGGATAGAGTCGCATTCGGGTTAGCCCCGCTCGATGTTCCATACACCGAAAACGTGTGATGGCGGGCCTCCCAAAAGTGCCAGCGGGGTCGGTGATGATCCGATCAGGTTCGGTTGGGCATCGGCCAATGGCCAGGTCAATAACCCCTTCACCCTTATCAGGTTTGCCCCATACCCATGCTTCGTAGGTCTTTTCTACCAGGCCCTGCGCGAATTGATGCCGTAGGAACACCTGGGTCTCTTCCTTTAAGCCAAGTAGGAGCAGGCCAGAAGTTGCTCTATCGAGCCGATGAACCGGCATTCTTCGCAATTCTTCATCCGTGTATTGGTTGATGGGGAATAGGTGCCTGAGAAAATTGAGAACTGTGCCTCGGTGCCACCCCAATCCGGGGTGCACCGGTACCCCAGCTGGCTTATGTAGGGCCAACAGATGTTCATCTCTGAAGCAAATGTTTACGGCCTGATCTTCAGCCAACAAATGCCGCATGTGAATGCGACGAATCTCGATCCGATCTCTACTTTTGATGGGGTCTGTTGCTTGCGCAGCCATATCATTGACGAGAACACGCTGTTGTTGAAAGAGGGTATGCCACTGCTGGGCACCAATCCCTTCCGTTCTGTCGCGCAGGTATTCGCCCAAACAAGGATGCGCGCGGTCGACTTCGATCCACATGTAATTGTGGTTGCGGGGGTCAACTCCTTCTTCAAAGACTGGGGGCACGAAAAAAGCAGCGCGGCGCATGGGCGAAGGCCTTCAATAGTCTTTTGTCGGTTACAATGAGCCGCATCCCCTCTCCGGCATAATTTCTTTAAAAACGTACAGTCGTAATCTCTCCACTCTTGATGCTGAAGTCCTTGGTTAAACTAAAAACCATTCTGGAACTGCTGGCGGCACGATACAAAATCCTGTAGTTACCAGGTTGCAATACCACCGTCTCAAGACTGAGGTTCGGACTCAAATCGTAGCATTTGGTGATGGAGGGGCCGTTGACTACGAAAATGGCGCCGTACCCCCCGGTGTTGCTCACGAAATTGATCATGCCAGGTTGCGGGATCTGAATTCGTTCAGTTGCCCCCGCGTTGAGTTTCAACGCACGTACATGAATGACCGGTGTGGTAGGAATTTCAAGATCATAGGTTCCCACTAAATATTTTCTAAGCGTATTGAAATCTTGTGTTGCCACCAATGCGCCGTCTTGGGGGTTTCGCAGTACGGCCCGGAGGTTTTTATAACCCGAAACCCCGGTCACCACCAATTCCAAACTGCCTTGCTCGCAATTGACCTGAACGGTATTGTGCTTGCCCGCTTCTATTTGTATGCCTTTTTTAAAAATGGCTGGCGTGGTATGGATGGTGAGGTCGTAGCTGCTCGAGGGGTCGATCACCACGGTATCCGAATAGCCTTTGCTGTTTTTGGTATGCACATAATGATAGCGGTCCATTTGAGCTTCTCGGGCATAAAGCGACATCGGTACGTTGGTTTCAGTGGGTTTACCTTTCGAATCGATCAGATCAATTTGCAGCGTTGTGGTATTTAATGCCTGGGCAACCACTGCGGTGAGCGCTTGCTTGAATGCCGATTCTTGTTGGGCATCATAATAAGTGCCCACGCAGTCGAAGGCCTCGCGCATGGACAGGTCGAGTCCGAGTCCGATGACAAAAGGCTTCAGGAACACATTACTTTTTTGAAGTTGGTAGGATACCAGGCAGGGGTCACCGCTACAATTTTCCAATCCGTCGGTGATTAAAATCACCACATTTCTCGATAATGGGTCGTCGGGGAAGTCCATTCCGGCCTGCGATAAGCTGTACGCTATGGGTGTGTTGCCCATGGGCTTGATGGTCTTTAGTTTGTCTTGGATCAATTGATGGCCACCTTCGGTGAAAGGTACCTCAAGACGCGTGTCTTTGCAGTCGCCCTGATCCCGGAAGGTTTGATGCCCATAAACCCTCAAGGCAACCTCAACCTGGGGTGTAGTTTTTAAGCTGTCCATGATCTCGGTGAGCAAACGCGTGGCCACCTGCCAGCGAGAATTGTTTTGCCAGCGGGCCTGCATGCTGCCCGACGCATCCAATACGAAAAGAATCCTTGTTTTTATTCCTGTAGTGTCTTTTGTTTCGACCGACTTTTTTCGCTGAGCCTGACCAGTAGCAGTATGGGGCGTCCAGCAAACTGTCGAAGTGAGCAAGGCAATTACCGCTAAATAGGTCCGCAACCTGGTCATTTCGTGCAAAAATAGAGAATAAAAAACGCCAGAAGTCAAGTTTGGTGGTTTAGGTAATGTTTTGAAGGTTGTAGGCCGACAAAGGCCAACGGGGACGTGCCACCAGGTCCTGAGCAGCAAAATGGCTTTTTTGATAATAATACAAGGCGGTTTGTGCGATCATGGCAGCGTTGTCGGTACAATACTCTGGTTTGGGGAGATGCAATCGGCATCCGATACCGCTGCACAGCTCCTGCGCCGCTTGTTGTAGTCCAACATTCGCCGCCACACCACCGGCCAAAGCGATGTCATGACAAGGATACAGCTGTGCAGCAGACCTGAGTTTTTGAATCAACATATCGACAATGGCGCGCTGTAGGCTGGCACTTAAATCCGCACGATGCGTTTCGATATAGTCGGGTTGATGGGCAGCTCCCTTTTCAAGCGAATGCCTGAGGCTGGTTT
>Ga0214923_10001512_pt1 | contig 32911 bp, 34 predicted proteins | sample LL1510_MetaG_FD_177993 | JGI IMG/M metagenome (GOLD analysis project Ga0214923, IMG submission 177993) | Freshwater microbial communities from Lake Lanier, Atlanta, Georgia, United States - LL-1510 | ecosystem: Environmental > Aquatic > Freshwater > Lake | place: USA: Georgia | collected...
AGCGAGTATGGGTCTGGGACTTCTACAGACTCCGGCTTCGTTGGATCGAATTCGCGTAAATAAAAAATCTTTCTCTCTTCTTCATCACTCGTAACAAATTTTGAGACTTCTTGATGATTATGGTTATCCATCACTAACACGAGATCTGCAGCAACTAAACGTGAGTAGTTGAATTGCGATGCAACATGATTAAACGTATAGCCCGCTTTCTCCCACGTTCGCTTTGAAGGTGGGTTTGGTCCTTGTCCGATATGCCAATGAGAAGTTCCGGCAGAATCCACAATAATTTTGGGTTTCTCGATGTTGGCAACTTTATTGTGGAGAACGGCAGCCGCCATGGGAGATCGACAAATATTTCCGTAGCACACCATTGTGATGATGAGAGTGTCGCGATCTTTAAGGAACGAGAGATCGGGAAGTGACACTTTACTTTTAGTTAATCTTCAAGAATTTCGGATATGGAAGTAATGCGTCGTTCAATCTCAATCGCTTCTTCGGAACGGCCCTGGGCGTGCAGAATTTCAGCGATTCGACGCTCAATAGCGATAATGAAGGGAAAATCTTTGGGATCAGCTTCAGCTGCAATATCGAGCACTCTTTCGAGGGTGTTGAGTCCTTCATCTACTTCACCAGAAAGAACTTGAGCTTTACCTAGTTCAAATGAGGCATAGGTGAGGCGGCGGTGATCGTGGGCGGTTGTGAAGACATCTACTGCTTTTTGGGCAGCGGCTACTGCAGAATCAGCATCGCCGAGTTCGGTGTGGCAATGTGCAATTTTCTGGTCGCATCGGGCAACATGAATGACTTCTCGCGCAGTCTTGAAATATTTGCGAGCTTCATAGAACGCTTCTAGCGCTTCTTCGTACTTCTTTAATTCGCGATATGCGCATCCAATCAAATGAAAATCTGTGGCGGCACCTAATTCATTCCCGTCAATCAAATGCTCTCGAGCACACTCTTCCATACACTCGATTGTGTTCTGGTACTCCTTGGAGCTAAACCACCACTCGCCTAAAGTGCAGGCAAGTTCGAGCGCCATCGGAGATTTGTTTTCGCGCAGCAGCTCTACCGCTTTGCTCATCGCAGTTGCGGCTTCGCTCATGCGCTTGAGTTGATTTAAGTTGTAACCAATCGCGGAATATGCCTGGGCTAAACCTTCGGTTGGGGCAGCAGATCCTAATTCTGAATAAATATCGCGAGCAGTTTCAGCAAGAGCCAAAGCTTCGTCGTATTGGCCACGCGCATAGATTCGCGCGCTTAATTCGTAGTACGTGCTCGCTCGATCGATACCGTGAGTTTCAGGTATTCGTTCCCACAACATTTCTTCCGTAATGATCTCGTCATTTACTTCATCATCGTTGTGTTCATCGGCCAACGCAGTACTCCTTTCACGAAACTGCGGCGCTGCAGTAAGCCATAACCTAGCAGGTAGAACTCACACGCCAGGCTAAATTTTCGCGACACTACTGGGAGTCAGCTTTTCCTAAGACCACGGTGAAGGTCTTTAGTCCGCCTGAACCTGGTAAGTCGACAGTAATTTTTACCGTGCTACCTGGGGAGTAGGAACGGATTCTTACGATGGCGGTAATCAGATCGCTGATTTTCTTACCATCAATCTCGCGCACGATTGCTCCAGAAGGAATGCCTGCTTTGTCGGCTGCTTCACCATCAACTACGCGAAGAATTCGCGCGCCAGTTCCAGTGTATGCGGTATCGAAATTAACACCTAAGAATGGCCGTGATGATTTACCTGTTGCAATAATTTCATCAACCACACGCTTTGCTTGATTAAATGGAATTGAAAAACCAAGTCCGATTGAACCATTTGCGCCCGAACTCAATGAAGCGATTGCGGAATTAATTCCGACGAGCGCTCCGGTCCCATCAACAAGTGGACCACCTGAGTTTCCTGGGTTAATTGCGGCATCAGTTTGAATCGCATCAATGAAAGATTCGACACCAGTGCTACCGGTCGTAACGGGACGATTAAGAGCAGAAACGATTCCGCTTGTGACAGTTCCTGAAAGTCCGAGTGGTGAACCAAATGCGATAACCGGCTCACCGATGATTAATGAATTGGAATCACCCACAGTAATTGGTTTGAGATTTCCGCGATTTATTTTTAGAACTGCAAGGTCGTATGTGACATCGCGTCCAACGATCGATGCATTTTCGAGATCGCCATTATTTAATTCGACGCGAATCGTTCCACCTTGAACTGCGCTTGCAATCACATGATTGTTGGTGATGATAAAAGATGATCCGCTTGAGCTTTTATAAATAACTCCAGAACCTGTGCCGCTACCTTGTGGCGACGTTACTGCGATGGAAACAACTGATGGTGAGACAGCTGCTGCAATGGTCTCGACATCAGCGCCTTTTCCTGAAATCTCCATCAAAGTGCGGGTTTTTGTACAACTTCCATCAGTAGAGGCAAAGAGAGCTTTGGTTCGATTATCAACGCACACTTTTGTGGGCGGGTTATTAGGAGAGACCGCGACCGCAACACCGCCAGCGACGATAGCTCCCATCAAGAAACCAATCATTACCTTGCTAAATGTGGAAATAGTTTTCATGCTCGTTACCTAATCATCGTTTTCTGAAAAAGACCTTAATGGAAATTGAACCTTTGCTGGGTAGACTTCGCAACTTATGGATCTCACACTTCGTCGTGCGCGCATTGCGGTAACCGTCACATTTATCTCAAATGGTTTTACCGCTGGAACTTTCGTCGCACGTATTCCAGACTTCAAACGGATCCTTGAAATTTCTAATGGAACTCTCGGTAGCTCCCTGCTCTTTGTATCTATTGGCGTCTTTCTTGCTCTAAGACCCGCAGGTAAAAGCGCCGCACGGCATGGAAGCAAACCTGTTGTTTTCTGGGCCACGCTAGCTCTCGCTATTGCATGTGTATTAGTTGGTCTGCTCCTTTCGCTCCAATGGTTTTGGATTTCACTTTTCTTATTGGGTTACTCGATCGCCACACAAGATGTCGCAATGAACGCCCACGCAGTACTTGTTGAACAACGCGCTGGGCGCCGACTCATGAGCGCATTCCATGGAATGTTTTCGGTTGGAACTCTCATCGGTGGAATTCTGGGTGGATTATTTTCGCAGTGGGAAATCACTCCACTGAATCAATCTCTTGCACTGATGGTGATCTATATTGCCGCTGCATTTGTTGTGCGACCGATGTATCTCCCTGCTGAAGCTGATAAACATGATTTCTCCGCTGGTCCGCGCGCGAAACATCCCTTTATCTTCTGGATATTAGGTTTCTTTGGCTTGTTTGCCGCCATAAGCGAAGGCGCCGCTGGTGATTGGGGTGGCGTACTTGCGCGAGATGCGTTTGGCGCGACGCCGTTTGTGTCCACGCTTCCTTATATTGTTTTCTGCACTGCAATGATTATCGGACGTTTTTCTGGAGATTATTTAGCTCATCGTTTTGGCGCTTCCCTTGTGATCGCATCTGGTGGAATCATCTCTGGTACAGGTCTCACTATTGGACTTATTGTTGGCGGAATACCAGCCATCATGGTTTCGTGGTTCTTGCTTGGTATTGGATTGTCTGTCGTAATCCCGCTTATGTTTAGCGCTGCTGGAACTCTTGCTACAAAGAAATATGCCGGTGTCATTGCTCCATCTGAAGCAGTCGCAAAAGTATCTGGCGTTTCATATTTTGGTTTCGTTCTTGGACCGCCAATGATCGGATTTATTGCAGACTTAATTGAATTACGTTCCACGCTCTTCTTGATTGCCGCTTTTTCTTATTTACTAATTTTCGCTTCGCGATTTGCGAAAGAGGCGTAGGACTTACTTACCCCACGATGTGTGTAGTGGTCGACCTTCTGCGTAACCCGCCGCAGACTGGATGCCGATTACAGCTTTTTCAGAGAATTCATCGAGGCTCTTGGCTCCCGCATACGTGCATGATGAACGGAGCCCCGAAATGATGTCATCAATTAAATCTTCCACTCCAGGTCGAATCGGGTCGAGATACATACGTGAGGTTGAGATTCCTTCTTCGTAAATAGCCTTTCGGGCGCGATCAAAGGCATCGTCATTCGATGTGCGTGCTGCTACTGCGCGAGCTGATGCCATTCCAAAGGATTCTTTATATAACTTACCTGCAGAATCCACTCGTAAATCACTAGGAGATTCATAAGTTCCAGCAAACCAAGACCCGATCATTACTGATGAAGCGCCGGCTGCGAGCGCGAGTGCAACGTCGCGTGGATGGCGAACACCGCCATCAGCCCACACATGTTTTCCTAACTTCTTTGCTTCGGCAGCGCATTCCATCACGGCAGAAAATTGTGGCCGGCCAACTCCCGTCTGCATGCGAGTTGTGCACATTGCGCCGGGACCGACTCCAACTTTGATGATGTCAGCTCCAGCAGCAACGAGATCGCGCACACCTTCGGCGGTAACCACATTTCCTGCGACGATAGGGATCGTCGGATCAAGTGAACGAATAAGTTTGAGGACTTCAATCATTTTTTCTTGATGGCCGTGTGCCGTATCAACCACAAGTACATCAACGCCGGCTTTGATGAGACCTTCTGCTTTCGCTTTTACATCTCCATTCACTCCCACAGCGGCTGCAATACGAAGTCGATTGTGTGCATCAAGGGCAGGTTGGTAGAGCGTTGCGCGTAGCGCTCCAGTCTTAGTAATGATTCCAACGAGTTCTCCTGAAGCATTCACAACAGGTGCAAGTCGACGGTTTTTCTCATGCAACAAATCAAAAGCTTCGCGGGCATTTACCGAATCTGGGATTACCATCAAATCTTTCGACATGATGCGGTGAACTTGTGTGAACCTATCGACAGCTTCCCAATCCTCTTCCATGACAATTCCGATGGGCTTATTCTTTTCAACAACAACGATGGCTCCGTGAGCACGTTTATGAATCAGGGACGCTGCATCTGCAACTGTTTGATGTGGCTCAAGAGTGATAGGTGTATCAAATAGTACGTGGCGTGATTTCATCCACGAGATAACCTCTGAGACGACTGGGAGTGGAATATCTTGAGGAATTACCGTTAATCCACCGCGCCGCGCAACTGTTTCTGCCATACGACGTCCAGAGATCGCAGTCATGTTTGCGACAACCAGTGGAATTGTTGCGCCAGTTTTATCTGAAGTGCGAAGGTCTACATCCATGCGGCTCGTAACGCTCGAGCGCGACGGAATCATAAAAACATCGTCGTAGGTGAGATCGTGATCTGGTTCATGTAGTAACCGCACGTGGGGAAACTATAGACCTCATCGAGCCGATAGGATAAATCAATGCCTGAATCGCTCATACGCGCGCGTGGATTGACCAAGAAGTTCGGAGATTTCACCGCAGTAGATGCCATTGATTTCGATGTTGCTAAAGGTGAATCCTTTGGATTGCTCGGCCCCAATGGCGCCGGTAAATCAACCACGATGCGCATCATCGCTGCTACCTCACAACGCACATCCGGAACTATTACTGTTCTAGATCGCGATCCTGAAGAACATGGACCCCAAATCCGAGCTCATCTGGGTGTGGTCCCGCAACAAGATAACTTAGACGGAGAACTAACCGTCACAGAAAATCTTTTTATTTACGGACGCTACTTTGGATTAAGCAAGAAATTTGTTCGCGCCAAAATCGAAGAGTTGTTGGAATTTGCCCAGCTCGAAGAGAAGCGCAACGCAAAAGTTGATGCATTAAGTGGCGGTATGAAGCGTCGCCTCACGATCGCTCGCGCATTAGTAAGCGAACCCGACATATTGATGCTTGATGAGCCCACAACTGGTCTTGATCCTCAAGCGCGACACATTCTGTGGGACCGGTTATTCCGCTTAAAAGAAGTGGGTGTGACGCTGGTTTTGACCACACACTTCATGGATGAGGCCGAGCAGCTCTGTGATCGTTTGGTGGTTATGGATAAAGGAAAGATCATGGCTGAGGGTTCTCCCGCCGAGTTGATCAAGACTTATTCCACAAAAGAAGTTCTAGAAGTTCGCTTTGGTTCAGAACGCAATAAAGAGGTAGCCCCAACTCTTCGTGAGATGTGTCCACGCATCGAAGAATTGCCGGATCGCATCTTGTTGTATGTCGAAGATGGCGAGGCTCTCCTTGAAGAAATCGTCGCAAAGAAACTTCATCCCACTACTTCCTTAGTCCGCCGTTCATCTCTTGAAGATGTTTTCTTGCGACTTACTGGTCGCTCTTTGATTGAGTAGATATGAATTCCGGAATTAACGTCGCTCGAATCCGAAGCATCGGTTCGGCTTATGTCGCTGAAGCACGAATCAATCAGATGAGTAAGTGGAAAGGCATCATCGCTATTGTCGCGATTGGAAATCCACTCTTTTATCTCATCGCAATCGGAATCGGCGTTGGCGTGCTGGTAAATCAAAACTCTGGAACGTCTGGCACTGGTGGAGTGGAGTACATAACCTTCATCGCACCTGCGCTACTTGCGAGCGCCGCTCTCACGGGTGTTATGGACGAAACCATGTTTCCAGTTATGGAAGGTTTTAAGTGGCGCAAACTCTTCTTCGCCATGAATGCAACCCCAATAACTGGTGGCCAGATCGCAATGGGAGTTTTCCTTGCTGCGATGCTCCGCGTTGCATTCACCGTAATCTGTTATTGGGCTTTGTTAATTGCATTTGGAATCGTCACAATTTCCGAATCGTGGGATGTAGTTCCAATAACCATGTTTGCGGCCGGCGCATTTGGGGCGCTCATAATGGCCGTTACAGCAAAAGTGAAAAATGAGGATTACTTCATGACCGTCCTTGGTCGCCTCATCATCATGCCGATGTTTTTATTCTCCGGAACTTTCTTTCCCCTCACAAATATGCCGATTTATCTTCAACCTGTTGGCTGGATCTCTCCGTTATGGCATGCCACTGAATTAGGGCGTCATTTCTCTTACGACTACCCGATCTCCCCGTTAATGCTCTTCATCCACTTTGGATATCTCACAATCATGTTCTCTGTCGGACTTACATGGGCCCAACGCACCTTTACTGAAAGGTTGTCGCGATGAGTAACGCGGTCCAGATCGCGGATGCGCGCGCCGATCGAATCGGACATCAACTCTATGCCGGGCGGGCTCGTGCAATTATCGAACGTTCTCTCATCGCGCTCCGATCTTCGACTTGGGTTCCCATCGCAACTGGATTTATCGAACCCGTGCTTTATTTGCTTGCTTTCGGATATGGAATGGGCGAGCTGATTGGAAATATTTCAGTTGGTAATCGCACAATCGATTACACCGTATTTATCGCCCCAGGTTTATTGGCCACAAGTGCAATGAATGGCGCTATTTATGATTCAACATGGAACGTCTTCTTTAAACTCAATGAGAGCAAGCTCTACCAAGGCATGCTCGCAACTCCACTTGGACCACTTGATGTTGCTTTGGGCGAAATTACATGGGCGTTATTACGAGGACTTTCTTATGCCATTGCCTTCATGGCAATCACCACGCCACTTGGCTTAGTCCCAGGTTTTCACGCCATTCTTGCAATTCCAGCTGCGGTCTTTATCGCTTTTGGTTTTGCATCTTTTGGAATGGCAATCACGTCGTACTTTAAGACTTATCAACAAATGGGAATGATCAACATCGTTTTACTACCTATGTTTTTATTTTCTGGTTCTTTGTATCCAATTTCAGTCTATCCCGATTGGTTGGAATTTCTCATTCGTCTCATGCCTTCATGGCATGGAATTGAATTAGTTCGAGATATTTGGTTTAACAACCTTAATTCAGGAACGTTGATACATGTTGGATACTTTTTTGTGATGATTGTGTGTGGACTTTTCTTCACGACTCGCAGATTACGTAATTTGTTTATGCGTTAGTTTTACGCATAAGCCACGCATAAAATCTCACTCTTGACTCCCCTTATTACCCAGGAGTAAACTTCCCTCAAGTAAGACCGCAAGTTAATTATTTAGAACAGGGGTGTGGTACCAACAAATCGGATCTTCTGATCCGTATTTGGGAAGTCCCGAAACTCCCATGTTTAATAAAACGCATCATCAACAGACTTTTAGGTCAACTCCTAACCGGGTAAAACCTATTTCTCCTGCGCGCATCCAAGAATTGTTAGAGATCGAACGCGCTAAGTTTTCGAAGCAAGCACCCGAATCTGGCGCAGAGAATCGCCGCGCTTCCGCAGTCACACCTCTGGGAGTGGCTTCAAGTTTCCAGTATTGGGATCCGTACCCCATCTCAATCGTCTCCGCTAAAGGCGCGTGGATGAAAGATGTCGACGGCCGTGACATGCTCGATCTATCAATGGGATTTGGCGCTCTACTTGTAGGCCACCTCAACGAAGAAGTAATTAAAGAAGCACACGCAACTCTCGATGTAGGAACGCTCTTTGCGACTCCTTCACCTATTACTCGTGACGGCGCTGAAATCATCTGCCGCCGATTTGGTCTCGACATGGTCCGTTTTGCTAACTCCGGCACTGAAGCCACGATGTACGCACTTCGCACTGCTCGGGCTGCAACGAGCAAGCTCGGCGTCATCAAAATTGAAGGCGGATACCACGGTTCATTTGATCCACTCATGGTCTCTGCAAAACCAGACCTGGCTAAAGCTGGAGATCCTCACTCGCCTAACGCAGTTCCACTTCCTGCAACTGTTCCTGGTGAGGTCTACGTTGTTCCTTACAACGATGCAGAAGCCATCGAAAGAGTTTTGAAGAGCGATGCAGACAAGATTGCTTGTGTTTTCATGGAACCTGTTCTTGAAAATATTGGAATTGTGCTCCCAGATATGGGGTATCTCGAGAAAGTTCGCGAACTCTGCGACCACTATGGAGTTCTCTTAGTATTTGATGAAGTTAAGACGGGACTTACCGCCGGACCACAAGGTGCCGCACAAAGACTCGGCGTAAAACCAGATCTCATCGCGCTTGCTAAATCAATCGGTGGTGGAATTCCCGTCGCTGCATTTGGCGGTAAGCGCGAATATATGGATGTTGTTGTTAACGGACGCCACAATCATCTCGGTACTTTTAATGGTCATTACTTAGCGATGGCAGGAATTCGCGCGGTAGATCGACTCTGCACTCCTGAAGCGCTAGCGCGATGTGAAGACTTCAATCGCCAAGCGCTCACTCGAATTTCTGACATCATCAATGAATATGAAATCCCAGCACACACGGTCGGATTTGGTGTTAAAGGCTGTATTACCTGGTCTCCTACTCCAGTCCGTAACTACCGCGACTACAAAGCTACTGATTTTGATATCGCAGAACTTTCCTTCTTCTGGTCACTCAATCGCAATGTAATGACTCCCCCAGGATTAGATGAACAATGGTTGATCTCTTTGGCTCATGGCCAGAAAGAAATCGACATTATTGTTGGCGACTTTTTAGAGTTCGCTCAAGCTTTACGCGCTTAAGCGCGGAAGTAATGCTCTAAATTCCACGCCCGAACTCCACCCGCAACCCCTGCAGTATTAGGAACGATAACTACATCATCTCCCATCTTCATTAAGTCGTTTGGTCGAATCAAACGTGCATTACCACCGCCGATATAAAGTCGATCCCACTTAAAGACTGGGCGTAATTCTTCGACGAGCTGTTTGATTCGTCGTGACCAGAATACGTTTCCAAGACGTTTGCGCTCTTGCTCGCCAATCCATGTGTCATAAGTTGTGCCACGTCGAACTGTTGCATGAGAAAGTTCAAAGTGTGGCGCAAGTTTTCCACCATAGAAAATTGCAAATCCCAGACCGGTGCCAAGGGTAATAACTACTTCGTAACCCGAACCTGTGATGATTCCAGCGCCATGAACTTCTGCGTCATTAAGTACCAAAGTCGGCATTTTTAGTTTTTCTGAAATTGCTTTTTGAATATCACAATCGCGCCATTGTTCCTGAAGCTCCGGATCTACTTTTGTTCGCGGACCGCGGACATTGATGTAATGCGGAGTTGCAACTACAACGCCATTTCGAATCATTCCTGGCATTCCTACTGTGGCCCGATATGCCTTCGGGAGTTCCGATGCAATCTGATAAATCGTTTCCACAAATCGTTCCGGAGATAACGGGTAAGGGGTCTCGATTCGATTCGGTTTTGAATGCATGGTTCCTGAGTCGTCGAGGACACAACTCTTCAAAAATAGCCCACCACAATCGATGGAGAGAGTGAGTTGTTCAGCCATGTAACTATCCTCTCGCGCGTTGAAATCTTTGCCAAATATTTCGCAAAATCCCTTACAAATATGGAGGAGTTGAGTAAGGTTTTTCGGTGGCCTTAATCGAGATCCGCAATCTCACCAAGTCTTTTGGATCAGTGCGCGCGGTCGATGGCGTTGATCTCGATATTCATGCAGGTGAATTTCTCACTCTTCTTGGCCCATCTGGTTCTGGGAAGACAACCGTCCTACGGATGATTGCAGGATTTGAAACTCCAGATTCGGGTTCAGTAAAACTCAACGGAATCGACATCACTTATTTGCCGCCGTATGAGAGAGATGTCAACACTGTCTTTCAAGATTACGCACTCTTCCCACATATGGATGTCATTTCAAATATCGAATACGGTTTACGAGTCAAAGGCGTCGCAAAAGATGAACGACGCGAGAAAGCGCTCAAGGCTCTCGAGCAAGTTAGATTATCTGGATACGAAAATCGCAAACCAAATCAACTTTCTGGAGGACAGCGCCAACGCGTTGCGCTAGCTCGAGCTCTTGTCAATCGCCCATCAGTGTTGCTACTTGATGAACCGCTAGGAGCGCTTGATTTAAAATTACGTGAACAAATGCAATTAGAACTTAAAGATTTGCAACGTGAAGTTGGAATTACTTTTGTATTTGTTACCCACGATCAAGAAGAAGCGCTGACAATGAGTGATCGAATCGCTGCGTTCAATAACGGCAAAATCGAACAGATAGATACCCCGCAGAATATCTATCAGAAACCTGGTACAAAGTTCGTCGCAGAATTCGTTGGTAAGACTAATTCCATGGAGATAGAGGGTGTTCGCATCAATGTAAGACCTGAGCACATCAACGTTGGTCGCTCCACAAGTAAAAGTGCGCGCATTTTTGCAGGAACCTTACGGGACATAATTTTCGTGGGTGCAACCACTAGGTATGTTGTTGACACCAAAATCGGGCTGGTAACAGCTTTGAATGCGCAGGAAGAACTCAAGCGTGGCGATGCAGTACATATTTCGTGGGAGAAAGACCGAGAATTCTCAAGCCTGTAGAGGTGAGAGATTTCCATGTTCAAAAGCTGAACATGGTTCAGGAGGATGGAGGTACAGATGCGTAACAAGCGTCTGTTTCAGGCAATTTCCGTTGCATCCGCTGCGGCACTTGTCTTAAGTGGTTGTGGATCAAGCGACTCCACATCAGATAGCGGCCTACCTAAAGTCGAGATGATGAAAGAGCTCGGCGCGGGTGAAGGCCAAGTAAATGTCGTCGCATGGGCCGGATATGTCGAGAACGGTTCGACCGATCCAAAAGTTGACTGGGTTACTGGTTTCGAGAAAGAGACTGGTTGCAAAGTTAATGTAAAGGTTGGCGCATCTTCAGATGACATGGTCGCGCTCATGAAGACCGGCGAATATGACGTTGTCTCCGCTTCAGGTGATGCGTCACTTCGACTCATCTACGGTGGAGATGTAGCGCCAGTAAACACTGACTTGGTTCCAAACTATGCCGACATCTTTGATAACTTGAAGATGCAGCCATGGAACTCAGTTGATGGTGTTGCATACGGAATTCCACATGGCCGCGGTGCAAATTTGCTTGCATATCGCACAGATATTGTGAAGCCAGCTCCCACATCATGGGGTTCAGTCTTCGATGCAAATTCACCTTATGCAGGAAAGATCACTGCATATGACTCACCAATCTATATTGCTGATGCTGCTTTGTATTTGATGAAAACCAAGCCAGAGCTTGGAATCACCTATCCATATGCGTTGGATCAAACTCAGTTTGATGCTGCGATGGAATTACTAAAGCAACAGAAGCCACTCATCAGCGAATATTGGGGCGATTACCTCAAGCATGTCGCTGGTCTCAAGGCAGGAACCACAGTTCTTGGAACCACGTGGCAGGTAAATATCAACCTCGCCAAGGGTGAAGGCACAAAGGTTGAAGGAATCAAACCAGTCGAAGGATCGACTGGATGGTCAGATACCTGGATGATTTCCAGCCAAGCCAAGAATCCAAATTGCGCTTATTTGTGGATGAACCACATTGCCTCGCCTGAAGCTAATGCTGGCGTGGCTGAGTGGTTCGGCGAAGCTCCATCAAATGCGAAGTCATGTGAATTAACCGCAGATAAGAACCACTGCGCAACATTCCATGCTAGCGATGATGCTTACTGGACTGATGTGTACTACTGGAATACGGCTACAGAGAAGTGTCTCGATGGCCGTACTGATGTGAAGTGCGTTCCTTATTCTGAGTGGGCGACCGCTTGGTCAAGTCTGCGCAATTCATAAACAATTAAATAACAAGAAAAAGAGTAGGTAGCGACAAGTAGATGCTGAAGTCGATCTCGACGTGGTTTCACAACCGACCACGAGTTCGATTGGCGGCTCTACTTGTCGCTCCGCTTTTTTGGTTAGTGGTTGCATATCTCGGGGCGCTTGCTTCTCTTCTTGTAACTGCCTTCTACACAATCAATACTTTTACTGGCAATGTCATACGAACTTTCAACCTAGGAAATTTCCAGGAGCTCTTAACAAATCCTTCCTATCGAAATGTTGTTGTTCGAACTCTCGGCATCGCGCTTTCAGTAACTGTAATTTGCACTCTTATTGCACTTCCCATGGCCTTCTTCATGGCCAAAATTGCTAAGCCGCGGACGCAAAAGATTCTGGTTGCCTTAGTACTAACCCCATTGTGGGCTTCGTATCTTGTAAAGATTTATGCCTGGCGAACCATGCTTGAACCTAACTCTGGCGTTATTGATTGGCTGTTGGGACCGATAGGTATCCATTCGCCAGGATTTGGTTTCGCAGGAATCATCATTGGGCTCTCTTATTTATGGCTCCCCTACATGATTCTGCCAATTTATGCTGGTTTCGAACGACTTCCCAACTCTCTCTTGGATGCATCCGGTGACCTGGGTGCAAAGAATCTATACACGCTTCGACGAGTCGTTCTCCCGATCCTTTTTCCAAGCATCGTTGCAGGTTCAATGTTTACATTCTCTTTGAGTCTTGGTGATTACATCACCGCAACCATCATTGGTGGCAAGTTACAGATGCTTGGCAACGTCGTTTATCAAAACTATTCACTTAATCTCCCCTTTGCCGCAACTATGTCTATGGTTCCGATTGCGATCATGGGAATTTATCTATGGGCAGTCCGCCGAACCGGAGCGCTGACAAGCTTATGACCATCTCTAGGTTTACGCGATATGCACTAATCAGCCTAATGGGCGTTGGTCTGGCTTTTATCTATATTCCGCTTTCCGTAGTAGTAATTAATTCTTTCAATGTGAGTCGAACTTTTAGTTGGCCGCCTAAAGATTTCACAACCGAGTGGTGGTCGCGAGCAATTGAGAATACTGGCGTTAGAGAAGCGCTGAAATGGAGTTTTGCTGCTGGTCTTTCAGCTGCAGGATTGGCACTTGTATTAGGCACCTGTATCGCTTTTGCAGTTTCGAAATATAGTTTCTTTGGCCGTGAAACAATCTCACTTCTTGTGGTCTTGCCGATCTCGTTGCCCGGTATTGTCACTGGTATCGCTCTGAATAATGCCTTTACTCAGGACCTTGGTATCTCAACTGGAATGTTCACTATCATCGTTGGCCACACAACTTTTTGTATCGTTGTGGTCTATAACAACGTCATTGCCAGATTGAAGCGAATTGGTGGATCACTTCAAGAAGCATCGATGGATTTAGGAGCTAACGGCATAACAACATTTAGATTGATTACTCTGCCAAATATTGCGGGGGCTCTTTTTGCCGGAGCGATATTGGCTTTTGGGCTTTCGTTCGATGAAATTGTTGTGACAACTTTTACCGCCGGACCTGGTATCCAAACTCTGCCAATCTGGATATATAACAATCTCTTCAGGCCCAACCAAGCTCCCATTGTTAATGTTGTGGCGGCTACCTTAATTCTCTTTTCGCTGTTGCCCATTTATCTATCGCAGAAACTCAGCGGTGATTCAAATACTGGCGGAAGGTTTTAAGGTTCTCTTAGCTTTCTCTACCGCATCAGTAATCACATTAATATCTGCATATTGCTTGATGGTTTGTAGATCAGATTCATCGTTAATGGTCCACATAAAGACTCGTCTCGCGTGAAGCTTCCTCATGGCTCTTTTACTTCTCACCACTAAATCTTTATTGACTGCAACTTGTGAATCATTATTAACCCAGAGAGCAAATCGATATTTAACTACTTTCATGACATTTGGATAGATCTTCCGCAAACGATGAATAGCCAAATAGGAAAATGACATCACTATGATTTCTATTCCAGCCTCTTTGATTTCTGCTCTTTTGCTATCGAGTAGCGCCACTACTGCTTTTTCAATTTCTCCTCTACTTTGAACTGGGTGTTTAGTCTCAATTAACAAGTCCTTCTTTGATTCAATCGCGAGATCCAACAATTCGTCTAATGTGAGAATGTCAGCTAGGTCCTTCAATTCTTTCAATGAACTCGCAGCAATGGAATTTGGTTTGTTTGCTATTCTCTTCAATGTTCGATCATGGAAGCAGACAATCTTCCTATCGCTGGTAAGCCTCACATCGCACTCGAAGCCATCAGCTCCAGCCTTCACCGCCTCTAGATAAGCGGTCTTCGTCCCTTCGGGGAACTTTTGGCTATAACCGCGGTGTGCGTAGATTTTCATCGGGCCAAAATGAAACGAATTGCTTTGGCTAAACCCACGCTGCCTTTACGAGATTTCATGAGGAAAAGTGCCCGGAAAATGGGGGCGGTAGGACCAAATACACGGGTGAAGACAGCTGCGCGCGCTTTCAAATCCTTATCTGTGCCCCAAGCGCTTCCAGAACTCTCTTTCGGATGAATCGCAACTCGAATTGGCAGGTACATACCTTGGAGTCCGCGCTTGAGCGCATCAGCAATGAAGATGTACTCGTCTCCAAGGAAGTTATCAACACCGGCGCCGAAGTTCTCATCAAATTGGATGCCTGCGTTTCTTATGGCCTCAACCCTAACCATCATTTCGTACGTGGCCGCTTTAGCAGAATTGAACCGTGTGAGTTTATGAGCTTTATCAGGATAACTCTTGCGCAGATCACCCGTCTCATCTGTTGTTTGTGCCATGATGATTGCGCATTCCGGGTGTGTTTCGAAATACTTTATTAGCTCTTTGATGCCATTCTCATCAAAAGTTATGTCATCGTCTCCGAAAATCAAATATTTCCCCGCAGAATATTTCAAGGCTGCATTCCGACTTTTTGCAACTCCACGACTCTTGAGTTCTACAAGTTTTTTATCCGGTGAATCAAAAACATAACTCTGTTCACTAGGATTTTGGACGAGGACTATGAACTCTCGACTCTGGTCTTTCGTTGGATAGGAAATGTTTTTCACTCGATCAGCAAGTGTGGAAAAGGCAAAGGTTAGTATTACTTCATTACTCATCGTCGTGGGAAGAAACTCGAGAGTTGTTGCGCGCATACTTCATCAACGATTGCGAGGTGTTATTGATAACTGAGTTTTGCAATCGGGCACCTAGAAACATCACCAAGGTATTCGCTGGGGTGATATCACCCTGGATGCTGAGATACAGCAATAAGGCAAGTATCGCAAGCATCCCAGCCCCCGAAATCAATGACCCGGTCTCGGCTGCTTTAATGCGAGCTCCATGGCGTTGGTGGGGTTTGACTTTCGTGCCAGGCTGTGGCGCATTTAGTTGGGCGTGAACTGCAAGTTGCTTCTTGAAAATTGATCCGACCGACTCAAGAATCACAAGAATCACTAGGAGATTAAATAGTGACATCACAGGATTTAGTATTAGGAAGAATCCTAAGATTGCTACCAATTGGGTTCCATAGCTCATCACATTCGATAATTCAAAAGCCATCGCCCATTCGCGATTCTCTTCCTTAGTGGACCGCTCTTTCTTTGCACGACTAAATGCTCTTTCTAACGCCTTAACTCGATAGTTTCGTTGGAAAAACTGTCCCACGCGCGTTACAACGAAGAATATAAAGAAGCCAGCAATTGCTAAAACAAGTAATCGTTGATCGAAATCCCCTTCATGCAAGACAAGTGTGCTAAAAAATTTCATGACCAAAAGTTCTGATACAGATATCGCTGCAGCTACAAGAGAAAGTGCGACCAGAACCCAACGAAAACGACCGTGAGGAAATAGATGGCGGAATCCTGCGATCATCTCTCGTGCGATGAAGAGCATCTACCTCACCCACTTCGCTTCGAACTTACGGGAACCCAGTATCGCAACAAGATGTCCAACTGTCACGAAGATTGCTAGGTATAAACCGATGGTTACTAGCGCTTGCCTATCTCCAACAATTGCGATGATGATGGTCATCTCCACCGAATGGAATAGGCGTTGGACGGCTAGGACTTTGAACGGCGCTTTTGCAATGCGTAGCCAGCCTGCAGTTGGGGCGCTACTTTCTTTTGAGTCAGAGAGTTTTGAAAGTGAGGCAAAAGCTCGTGAGACATGGACGATGTCATTAAAAGCTTTATTGAGAAGAACCATGATTGATATCAACGCGCCCAAAAATGGAATTCGCCAATCTGTCATCTCTTTTTCCGGCCAGCCCATCAGGCGGAACGAAAAAGCGATAGGAATCAGTGATTCTGTGAGGTAGTGGCCAACGCGGTCGAGGAATACACCTTTCGGCGATTGGGTCTCACGCCATCGAGCAATTTCACCATCACAGCAATCCCAGAGCATCTGTAATTGTGAAAGGAAGAGGGCAAGGAGGATTCCGGTGATACCAGGAATTAATAAGGCACCACTTATGGAGATTCCTGTAGCAATCATCAAATAGGTCACGCCATTTGCTGTGATCGGTGTGCGCAAAAGTATTCGTGTGAGGTATGGCGAAATCTTCCGCAGATAGAGATCAGCTACCCAATGTTCAGCGTTGGAACGTCCAGTTACCGAAACGGGTTGGGAGATTTCGCGAATCTGCGCAACTGTCGGATTGGCAGGACGGTTCGTCATTTCGGCATCTTATTCGCTCGATGGCTCAGAACCCATTGCAATGAAGAAATCACAAGGAAGAGAGTGGAGAAATACCAAGCCAGAATCTCCAACGGCCACTCTTGTTGGACCGCGATACCGATGAGCAAGATTCGCCCACCTACATAGAGCCCAAGTGTGGACAACCATTGTGGCTTTCTTTCATTTTGTAGCGCTCGATAGAGATTGTCGTAGTGATGGAAGACGATGCTGAAGATAATCGTGTACGAAGCGATGTTGATTTGATCGAAACTGGCAAATATCCAGATCAAGAATGCGCCTTCAATGAAGCGAAGAATTGAAGGTTCGATCCAATCAAATCGCTCCGTGAAGCTTCGTCGCACGCCAAAGAGATCTGCTTGATCTGGGATGAGAGATTTGCCGGTTGACTTCTTTGGCATTTGGCGAGTGTTGATGATGCGTCCGCGATATACGACGATGGCTGAGATTGCGGCCAGAATCGGCATGATTGTGAATGTGAAGGCTGCGCCACCAATGACTACGCTTGCGCTTATCGCTAACCAACGCTCGCCGATTGGGAATTGGATAATTTTCCCAAGCCAATACCGGAGTCGACCTTTCGGTTGTTTCTCATTCGGAATGATTCCATCAAAGTCTGAAGTGAAATCAACTGGTTCGACAAAGGTTTCTTCTACTCGGAATTTCACCACTCGGGCAAAGTTGTAATCCGAGAGATGGCGGAATGTTTGGATCAGCATCATGATCATGGCGGGCATCCACAATTCTCGTCCGCTCTTGTCGGCACCGATTGCTAGCCCTAAGAAGACCATGTATTCCTTGACGCGATCGGTGACGGCATCAAGCCAAGCCCCCAATTGTGAGAACTTACGAGTGTAACGAGCGAGTTCGCCATCTACGCAGTCCACGATGATGCTGAGTTGTAACAGGACGGCGCCAAGAAATATCTGCCAGAAAGTACCTTGAGCAAAACAGAACGCAGAATAAAGTCCAATCGCAAATGAGATGAGTGTGACTTGGTTTGGTGTCGCACCAACCTTCACTGCAACCCAGGTAAGAATTTTGGAAATCTTTCGCAAGAAAAATACTGAGAAGAATCCATCATTGGCGCGGTTCGCCATGCTTAAACGGAGCCGATTAATATTGATCTTTGCAATATCTTTGGAAACTTGTTCCCGCTCAGTTTTGTTTGAGCTACGTGTACATGGCGCGCCCCATACATCTGCCGAATCAACCTGGATAGTTGCCCGAACCAGGGCCACTAAAGCAAGATCAATCGCGCTACCTTTAAATTTCTTTGTTGCTGCATTTCCAAGGGCGGCGATGATTGGCTCGCGTTGTTTTTGGGAAAGTCTTAGTAAGCCAAGGAAGCGTCGATTACCAATCGTGACTTTATGCGACGCAGAGCTTGCACTTGCAATGCGATTCTGGCGCATCAAGGTATCGCCATTCTTTTCAATCGCTACAAGTGCGGACGATGCGCTACGCGGATAATCCGTAAGCAACTCGAGGTGTGGATCTGCAACAACTGCATTCTCATCAATAAGAAGTAGGTCATTCTGTGAATCAATAAAAGAATTGAGAATTTCATCAATTGTGGTGGAAGACGTGACAATCAACGAAGTAAGAGATTGATTCATTTCCTGTAGTATAAATCTATGGCCCTACAAGTTGTGATTCTTGCAGCCGGAATGGGCACCCGTCTTGGAAAGCCGTGGCCCAAACCACTCACTCCACTCGCAGATGGCCGCTCAATCATGCAACAACAACTTGAGAATGTCGCTCAAGTCTTTGGTGATGAAGCGCGAACCACAATCGTAGTTGGTTTCAAGATGGAAATGATTATGGAAGCTCACCCCAACGCCACCTTTGTCTACAACGAGATTTATGACCAGACCAATACTTCAAAAAGTTTGCTAAAAGCCCTTCGCGCTTCACATGAAAGTGGCGTGTTGTGGTTAAACGGTGATGTCGTATTTGATGCGCGAGTTTTGGAAAGAGTTGCTGATCGCATACGTCAAGAGAAGTCCTTTGTCTGCGTAAACACATCCGCAACTGCCGAAGAAGAGGTGAAATACACCGTAGATGCACGAGGCAATATCAATGCGCTTTCAAAACAGGTAAAGAACGCACTTGGTGAAGCAGTCGGCATTAACTTTATCTCACGCCACCATAAATCTGCTGCGATTACTTATCTCGAAGAGTGCGCTGATAATGATTACTTCGAAAGAGGACTTGAGTTAGCAATTGAAAAAACAGGTATTGAAATCGAACCCGTGGATATCTCAGACCTTTTTGCGGTTGAGGTTGATTTCCAAGCCGATCTTGACCGCGCAAATCAGGGATTCAGTAATTGATTCGCTGCGGCGATAATTGCTGCTCGAGTCGCGCTTACCATCTCACTTAGTTGCATAGTGAACTTTCCTGGAAACTCCGAACTCTGCTCTGCGACCAGAGGTAGATGAACGAATCCAGAGCGAATATTGCTACCACTTAAAGTTTTCTGGAGCTTATAAAAGATGTGATTACACACGAATGTTCCTGCGGAAAGTGAGATTTCTGCGGGATAACCCGCGCGCTTCATTGCATCAACCATATTTTCAATAGGCAAAGTCGTAAAGTAACTATCCAAACCACTCTTATCAATCACTACATTTCTTCTTTGATCCCCAGAATTATCTGGAATAGAAGCATCGTCCATATTGATTGCAATTTTTTCTGGCGTTATCGCAGTTCTTCCCTCGGCTTGGCCGAAAGCAACGACAAGTTGTGGCTGAATTTGCTGTACTTTTTCCAAAAGAATTTCTGCAGAACGATCGAATTCGACCGGCAGCACTACTGTGAAGAGTTCAACACCCGGAATCTGATCTTGTTCTAGAACGTTTGCAAGCAGCTCCGATGGGTTAAGGGTTGCACCGCCAAATGGCTTGAATCCGCTTATAAGGACTTTGGACTTTTCTGCCATCACACTTAGGTCACACTCCGAGGAATGCAGCTCCGATCAACAATGTGGCCCACAATAAATGGAACGGCACCATCCAATTTTGAATTGTTGTAACAGCGTCTTGTGCGGATTCCTCGGTCAATGCATCACGTTTGAACTCGATGAGCTCTCGGAAAGCTACAGACAGGACCAATAAAGTCGCAAACCAAGCCACCATGCAATACGGACAGAGCGCACCGATAATAAAAGTAGTTTGAAAAGCCAACCAGTGACAGAAAATTACCGCCAACGCAGTTCCACCTAGGACTAGTTGCCAGAAAAGCTTAGGAAAGCGAATCCCAAAAAATAACGCGACCGCAATTACCAGCATCATCGCGAATGTTGCTACACCGATGAGCGAATTCGGAAAGCCAAATACCTCAGCTTGCTTCGAAAGCATGACACTCTTGCAGTTAAGGGTCGAATTGATATTACAAGAAGGTGTGTAGCCCGAATCCTTAAGAACTTTAAATTTGTCGTATGTCAATATAAACGAAGCAAGAAAGCCTGAGATGGCTCCGACTAATAAAGTCCACGCAGATACTCGGTTCTTCAATTCCATAAGGCAAGACTACCTTGTATCCTCATGCATATGCGCTTCGTAATTTCAATTCTAATTGCTAGTGCTCTTTTAACCTCGTGCTCGAATTTATCCGATGAATCACAGCCCTCGCCATCAAAGAATGAATCTCTCGTTCAACCAACTCCAACTTGTTCATCTGAGGAATTCACAAGTGGTTCCGATTGGATCAAAGGACAACTCAAAGCTTTTGGTGAAGCCGAACCTGAAAAGGCGTATTCGTTTGCCTCTGCCGAATTTCGCGCCGCAAACTCCTTGCAAGACTTTGCCGCGGTAATAGTCTCTCAATACTCGATGCTTTTGGATTTAAAAGATTACCAAATTATTTCTTGCGACAAGAATGGTGAGCTTTTCACCTTCAAAGTTCAGATCAGTGACAATCAAGGCAGTTCATACTCGATGGAATATTTACTCTCACTTATAGAAGGCAAATGGGGAGTAGATGCTGCTTCTGTTTCATTGAAGATTGAATAGTTCGTGCTAACCTCACGATCGTGACTCCAAACCCTCTTCGTTGGTTTTGGAGGGCTTTGACTTACAAAGCAAAACCCGGCTCAACCGAAAGAATTGATCCAAACGATAATCAATACCGCAGAATGAAATTCTTCTTCCGTGGAGCTTCTGGAATAAACGGCCAATCTTTTAGAAGGTTAGAGGACTTCAATAACCCTAAGCGCATTGATGAGGAGGACATGTAGGTGGAACTCGTGATAGTAAGCATCGCGCTACTTCTTATCCTGATATTTGCAAAGAACGGATCAAGCAAGAGATAGCTTCAAGAACGATCTGAGTTTTATATCTCGTAGATTAGATCCGAACCTTTACGCTCGAAAATCTGAGTTGGTTCCTCATTAAGCTTCTTGAAAAGCGCTTTCCATCCTGCACTTTTTTCTTCATATTCAGAACCTCCGCCCCATTGGCGACCAAATGCATCTGCGCTTTCAAAGATTAATGAGACATAAGTGGAGAGTGAATTGGTGCCGATTTCAACAAGACCTAAGTGAACATCGGCGATTCCTAGCTTCAGGGCCTCGGACTTAATCTCTTCAAGATATTTATTTGCCTTAGTACCCTGGCCATACTTAATTTCAAAATAGTAATTTACGAAGACGCGCTTGCCCACAACGATTCCTTTCGTCAGATGGCTAAACCAAACCAATTTCCCGAATAGAAACAGATTATTGACGGAAATAGAAGAGGTGTTAGCTAGAAAAACCAGGCGCTAGAACGCTTGAATAACCTGGATTATTGCTCGTGGCTTAAATGTGAAGCGCGCCCGTAGGGATTCGAACCCCAAACCTTCTGATCCGTAGTCAGATGCTCTATCCGTTGAGCTACGGGCGCAATTTAGCGTGCGAAGCCTAGCATTTCCTTCCGGTCGGTAAATTTCACGCGTGGCTTACCTAGTGGTTCGCCGGCTGAAACCTCGGCTTGATTTATTAGTTCCCATTGCTCTTGTGAAATGTGAATAACACCTTTTTTAGAAAGTAGTTCATTGAGGGTCATTCCATCTTTCGGATTCTTCAAATCTTCAACAATAAGTTTTGCAACATCACTTGAGTCACTCTTGTTTGTGCCAATGACTCCCGAGGGGCCACGTTTTGCCCAGCCCACCACATACACACTTCTTCCGATTATTCGACCTTCTACGTTGGAAACGCGACCGTTTTCGTAAGTTAGTCCTGCTATTTCTTCTGATTCATACCCGATCGCACTTACTACTAAGCCGCACTTGATTGAGAATTTTTCGCCTGTAGAAATTACTTTTCCATCACGCACTTCGTTGATTGAGAACACAACTTCTTCAACACGATCTTGACCTCGTATTTCAACCGGCGTAGACAAAAAATGAAAGTACATGGCTCGCGCACGATCCTTCTTTTCTGCTTCTGAAATCGCAAGCATCGCTTCGAGATTTGATTTAACGTCTTTTGGAATCTCGCCCACAGCTTCCGCGCGTTCTTTTGCTGCTTGAATCTGATGGTGATCTATGTGAACATCAGTGTGTTCTAGTTTTGGAAGTTCACGAAGTTCTGGTGAAGTAAACGCCGCATGTTCTGGGCCGCGGCGCCCGCAGATATGAACCTTTCGAATAGAAGACGAATGGAGTTTTTCAAGAGCGTGTCCCGCAGTATCCGTTGGATCTAGTTCGCTGGGTTCAAGTGCCAACATACGAGCAACATCCATCGCAACGTTGCCGGCACCAATTACTACTGCGGTGTCGCATGAGAGATCAATGTCGACATCGACAAAATCTGGGTGTGCGTTATACCAAGGCACAAAGTCAGCCGCAGAAAATGAACCGCGCAAATCTTCGCCAGGGATCCCCAATTTACGTCCACGGGTAGAGCCGGTTGCAATGATTACTGCGTCATAATTATTTTCGAGTTCGTTCAGAGTTACATCTTTCCCAAGTTCAACATTGCAGAATAGTTGGAATCCTTCTGTGGTGGCGATTTTTTCAAAGACTTTCGAAACAGTCTTAATCTTGGGGTGATCAGGAGCAACACCACTTCGCACCAATCCCCATGGAGTTGGAAGTTTTTCAATCATGTCAATTGCAAACTTAGTGTCATCGCTCTGCAGATTTTGGAGCGCTTGCGCAGCAAAATAACCTGCAGGACCTGCGCCAACAATTGCGATGCGGAATTCAGTCACGCGGAGACGAGAGGATTTGAACCTCCGATTCCCTTTCGGGAAAACCTCATTAGCAGTGAGGCGCACTAGACCGGGCTATGCGACGTCTCCAGTTGAGGCGAAGTTTAGCGCGCCTTTTGAATTGATGATTACGTAATAAAATCTGCAAGTGAGCGGACGTGAGAGCAACAGTCAGAATATCGACCTTCATTGTCATGGTGGCGCTGGCTATTATTTCTCAGATCCAAATCCAGAAAATGTTCATTCCGCTATTTCATTCCACAAGTCTCACGGAACTTCTGATCTTCTAGCCAGCCTCGTTACTGAGGAAATACCAATACTGAAGGAACAGATTCGTCGCTTAATTCCTTTCTGTCTCGATAAGTCAATTGCAGGAATCCACCTAGAGGGGCCTTACTTAGCTCAAGCGCGGTGCGGCGCACACGAACCTTCGCTCCTTAAGTCTCCAACATTGGACGAAATTAAATCTCTTCTTGATGTCGGACAAGGTCATATTTCGATGATTACTATCGCGCCAGAATTAGATGGCGCAATTGAGGCAATTGGGTTTCTTAGGTCCCGCGGTGTGATTGCTGCAATTGGACACTCTGCTGGAGGTTATGACGATGCAATGCGCGCAATTGGCGCGGGCGCTCAATTAGTAACTCACTTCTCCAATGGCATGAACAAACTCGGTGATGGAGAAAAAACTTTTGCAACAGCGCTTCTTTATGAATCAGATATTTTCTTGGAATTAATTCTCGATAGACATCATGTGAGTGACGATGATGTCAGAACTATTTTCAAGCATGCAGCCAATCGAGTTGTTTTTGTAACCGATGCTATGGCCGCTGCTGGTCAACCAGATGGAGAGTATCGAATTGGTGCGCTTGAGGTAATCGTGAAAGATGGAGTTGCCCGATTAAAGAAGAATGGATCTCTTGCTGGGAGCACTTTGACCATGAATGCTGCAATCTCTAATGCTCTTGCACTCGGTCTACCATCTGAAGCAATTAACAATTCCTCTAGCGAGAATGCTCGTAAACTTTTAGGTTAATTAAGCGCAAGCAGTTTGATTAATCTCGCCGTCTCTTGAGCAACTGCAAAGCGAGCTTTTTTCATGTATTTCCGGGGATCAACCGATTTCTCATCTTGATTGAGAAACGCCCGAATTTCATCGGTAAAGACATGATTAAGGTGGGTTGCAATATTCACTTTACGCATCCCAGCTTTTACCGCTTGTTGCAGACTCTCATCGCTCACACCTGATGATCCATGCAAAACCAGCGGAATCTTTATGGTTGATGCCAGCTCAGAAATCAAGGCGAAATCTAGCTGAGCTTCTCGAGTTATTTGACCATGCGATGTCCCAACGGCTACTGCCAGAAGATCCACTCCGGTTTCGTCAACAAACTTTTTTGCCTCGTCTGGATTTGTTCTTGCTCCCGGGGCATGCACTCCATCTTTTCCGCCGACTTCGCCCAACTCAACTTCTATTGTCGCGCCATACTTACGACAAAGTTCAGCGACTTTTTTGCTTGTTTCAACATTCTCTCTATAGGGAAGTTTTGATCCGTCGTACATAACGCTATCGAAACCCAGATCAAGTGCTTCGTGAATGAGTTCAACTCCTTCAGCATGATCCAGATGTAGAGATAGTGGGACGTTTGAGCTTTCGATAATCGCCTTAGTTGCTATAGCAATCGGTTTAAGTGCTCCGTGGTACGTAACGCAATTTTCGCTTATTTGAAAGATTGTTCCCAGATTAGCAATTTCTGCTGCTTCCGCTAAAGCTTCGGCGTGCTCAATTAAAATGACATTGAATGCACCTGTCGCGCCCGATTGTGAATTGATAATTTCTTTTGACGTTAATTGAGTCATTGGACAATCACTAGTTCCACATCGTTGTCGCGCATAATTTCAATGACCGCTCGTGAAATTCCTGAATCTGTGATCACAATGTCGATTTCGCTGAGTGGCGCAATATTCGCAAATGCGCTTTTGTTAAACTTTGATGAATCCGTAACAACCATGAGTCTTTCTGCGCGAGCCACAATCTGGCGATTTACGCGTGCCTCATCTTCATGGCTTGCTGCTGCTCCACGAGTGACATCAAGAGATTCGACGCCAAGTATTGCAATATCGATATTGACTTCATTTAAAACTTGTTCTGCAAAAGGACCAGTTAATTCGAATGATTGGGGACGGGCAACACCGCCTGTGACCATGATCTTGATTTGATGACGGACCGTTAGTTCAGCAGCAATATTTACAGCGTTGGTGACAACAGTGAGTGCTGGTTGTTGTTCATCTCGAGGAGCGAATTTTAAGTCAATTGCCAGAGCACGTGCGACTTCGGTAGTGGTTGTTCCACCATTTAAACCAATTACTTGATAGCGCTCGACATATTTTGTTGCCTCTAAAGCGATGAGATGTTTTGTTTGATCATTCTTTGCAGCCTTGTACTTAAGTGGAAGTTTTATCGAACTTGATGATGCAACTGCACCACCATGAGTACGGGATACTAAGCTTCTCTGAGCAAGCGTGTCGAAGTCACGACGAATCGTTGCAGTTGAAACTTTGAGATTCGCTGCCACGCTTTCGACATCTGCAGCGCCTTTTTGAGAGATGATGTCAAGAATCTTCGAAAGTCGATCTTCTCTTCTCATTTAACGCTACCGGCAGTAAGGCCACCGACTAACCACTTCTCGATTGAAATAAAGAGGATTACGACAGGGACAATCGCTATAAGCGACCCAGCAAAAAGGAAGTTCCATTGCACTTGGTACTGACCAATGAGGGACGTTAGGCCGACTGTTAATGGCTCGCGTTCCGGAGAACTTGTGAGTGTCAGAGCGATGACGAATTCATTCCAGGCGGCAATAAATGTAAAAATAAAAGCTGTAACGATTCCAGGCAACGCTAGGGGCAGAACTACGCGCACAAGTGTTTTTAATCGTCCGCACCCGTCAATTGCTGCCGCCTCCTCTATTTCAAGCGGAATACTTTTAAAGAAACTCGAGAGAATCCAGATCGAAAAAGCCAGGTTAAAAGCGCTATAAATAAGGATAAGTGAGAGATAAGTGTCTACTAGGTTGAATTTAACAATTTCTCGAAAAATACCAACGACGAGACTGGTTGGAGAAAACATCTGAGTGGTAAGTGCTAATAATAGAAATAGTGAACGACCGCGGAAATTATTTCTTGCAGAATAGTAGGCAGCCGGGATTGCAATCACAATAACAATAATTGTTGCGACCAAGGAAATAACGAGAGAGCTTTTAATAAAGGTAGCTAGTGGAATCTCTTTCCACACTCCGGTGAAATTGTCCCAAGCCCACGTTGAGGGCGTGTATGTCGTAGGAATTGTCAGAACCTCATCCAGTGGCTTCAAAGCTGTGATGAGCATATGGATGTAAGGGAGTGCGAATACCAGCGCAAGAATCCAGCCAGAGATAGTTAGCGATACCTTCTTGCCAGTCCAGCGCCTATGAACATTGATTGTTGTCATCGCGTAACCTCCCTCCACTTTGAAACTCTGAGGAAGAGCAAGATGAAGATAAAGATGATTAAGAAGTTAATGCTTGCCATTGAAGCCGATGCGCCAATGTTCTGATCTCTAAAGGAGATCTTGTAAGCCAATGTCGTGGTTGTATCTGTCATATATCCCGGACCACCCTGCGTCATAATCCAAATAATTGGGAATGAATTGAAAACGTTAATAAGGTTTATGACTGCGGCTACGAGTAACGCGGGACGCAATAGCGGGAATGTGATTTCACGATAACCCTTGAGCGCAGTAGCGCCATCTACTTTTGCGGCTTCCATAATGTCGGATGGAACAGTCGAAAGTCCGGCAAGAAGTACAAACGCTGTGAATGGAATTGAAACAAAGACGGCAACAACCATCAGCCAAATCATGGCCTCTGTGGGGTTGCCCAACCAGTCACGGGGTTCAGCAATGAGTCCTAAATCAACAAAGAGTCGATTGAGTACGCCGGAATATGGGTCCAAAATCCATTTGAAGATTGTGGAAGTCATAACAACAGATGCCGCCCAAGGAATGATTACAACCCAACGGACCATTTTTCGACCTGGGAAATTTGCATTTAATAGCTGCGCTACTGGAAGAGAAATAATGATTGTGAAGAATACGATTCCAGTCACCCAAAACAGCGTTCTAATGAGAACCGGTTTGAGATCTGGGTTTTCAAAAAGAGTTCGGTAATTATCTAGACCGGCCCAACCTTTTGCTAATCCCGTGGGGTCAATATCTTGAAATGAAGTGCGGATCATCTCGAAAGCAGGCCAAACAACAAAGACCGCAATCATCGCTAGCGCTGGGAAAATCCACGGGAAAGCGCCGAGACGAATCTTCATCTCACTCCTTGTTATTACAAACAATAATCACATCAGTCAAGACAGTAACGAAGCGGGAACTCGCGTTAAGCAAGTCCCCGCTTCGCCATGATCATTAGGAATTAAAGCGGTGCATCTAAAAACTACTTAGATGCTGACTCTGCTTTCTTCTGCAAACCATCGAGAACCTTCTTTGGATCTCCTGATACTGCAGTTCCTACTTCTTGTTGCAACGCACCCTTTACTGCTGGCCATGCAGCCTGATCTCCAGGATAGAAGATCGCTGATGGAAGTAGTTTGATGAATGGTGCAAGAGCAGGATCCTTTGCCGCAGCAGCTCCAGCTGATTTAGTTGCTGGAATGAAGCCACCTGCAGCCTTGAGGAATGCCGCATAGTTTGCTGGTTCGAAGATGAAATCCATCCACTTGGTGATTTCAGCTTTGTGACCATTTGCCTTGTAAGCGGTGAAGTAATCCTGAACTCCAAGTGTTACAGGCTTCTTTCCTGGGGCTGCTACGAATGAGCCAGAACCAAGATTGATTCCTGCGCCACCGTTGTCCTTTAGCCATGCTGGCAAGAACACGGAGCCGTTGATAAATGCAGCCTTACCTTGTGCAAAGAGGGTTTGTGCACATGCGGTACGGTCGCATTTTGCTGGGTTTGGTTGTGTCAAACCTTGTTTGGTGAGGTTCTTAATGAAAGCCATTGTGTCAATGTTGGCTTTGGAATTGATTGTCCACTTGCCATTATTGAAAATTCTTCCATTGTTTCCGCCAGCCCAAATTGAGAATTCAGCTTGTGCCTCTTCAGGTCCAAGTGGAATGACATATGGGTAAACGCCCTTGACCTTGGACTTGATTGTCTTCAAAGTTGCTTCAAGTTCAGTCCATGTTGTTGGGAGCTTCTTGATTCCAGCTTTCTTCAAAATATCTTTGTTATAGAACAAAGCGCGTGCAGAAGCTAGATCTGGGAGCGCATATGCGACTCCGTTGTATTTAGAGTTATTCAAGAATGCAGGAACGATATCGTCGAGTGTTGCTTTTGAGACGACTTCGTCAGCACGGTAGAGAAGTCCGGCTGCTGCTGCATCTGAATAATCACCCTTGTTGACCACATCAGGAATCTGACCTGTTGCAACAAGTGTCTTTACTTTGTCGTCGATGGTTTCCCATGAGACGACGTCAACTTTTACGGTGATCCCAGGATTTGCCTTTGCAAATTTCGCTGCAAGGTCATCCCAGAACGGTTGCATGTTTGCATAATCAGCAGCCACCATCTTTAACTGAACGTCAGCTGCCTTTGCAGGCGCGCCAACCATCGCTGCAAAAGCCAAGCTGGCGATTGCGATGACTGCACTGAGGCGAGTTGCTTTCTTCATTTCACTCCTAGACATTTAGGCCCACGCAGAACGTGGGGTTGTGAGGCCTATCCGACCACCGCCCAGCGCTGAAAACAACAGCCTGCTTATAACTGTTTTATAACGGGACAAAATGAGCAAAATCTTGCAGAATTTCTTGACTCTCACGCTTGAAGGGCCGTAGGTTGGCGACATGAGCCCCACCCCGCACGCAGACCATGAAATTGCGAGCCAGCCCGAAATTTGGAGCCAGGTAGCCGACTTCGCACCATCTGTGATTGGACTTCTACCCAAACCCGGAGAACGGGTAGCAATCACAGGGTGCGGTAGTTCGTGGTTTATGGCGATGTGTTATGCCGCGCTACGAGAATCACTTGGCCATGGCGAAACCGATGTATGGGTCGCAAGTGAATATAACTTTAAACGAAAATATGACCGAGTTATTGCTCTCTCCCGATCAGGAACCACAACTGAAGTTGTCGAAGCGACTTCCAAAATAACTGATCCGACTGTAGTGATCACTGCAATCACTAACTCCCCGATTTCTGCCAATACAACGGAAGAGATTGTGATGCCATTCGCAGATGAAGAATCGGTTCTGCAAACACGTTGGGCAACTGCGGCACTCGGGCTATTGCGAATTAGTTTAGGTTTTGACTTACGGTCAATTATTGGAGATGCTGAAAAGGCTCTTGCGAGTGACGTTTCTGAATTTGTAGAACTTGAACAAATTTCATTCTTAGGACGAGGCTGGGCTTATGGTTTAGCTCAAGAAGCTGCGCTGAAAACTCGAGAGTCAGCACAATTTTGGGCCGAAGCTTATCCAGCGCTTGATTATCGCCACGGACCACTTTCAATTTCGCAACCAGGTCGCGGAGTTTGGGTTTTTGGAGAAGTCCCCGCTTCACTTCTTCAAGACATTAAGAAAACTGGTGCTTTGCTTGAACACTCGTCGCTCGATCCGATGGCTCATTTAATTCGCGCCCAGAGAGTTGCGATTGGAATCGCAAAGAAGCGTGGATTGGACTATGACAGTCCTCGAGGCTTAGCACGTTCCATTATTTTGACGCACTAGTCTTCCCTCATGAGCAACGTTCTCGCGGTTGATGTTGGCGGGACGAATATCAAATGCGCCGTATTTGATCGTGATCTCACCATAGTTGAGTCACGAACCCTAGAAACTCCATCGCGCGATGAATCCGGAAAAGCAGTTGTTGACGCAATAAAAGATCTCACCCGCGAACTCAGGGAATCTTTCGACTTGGTTTCGGTCGGCTTAGCAGTCCCAGGCACATTGGATGAACCACGCGGAATTGCACGCTGGGCAGGAAACTTAGGCTGGAAAGATATTGCAATTGTTTCCATGCTTGAAAATGCAATTCAACTTCCGATTGCTTTTCGCCACGACGTTCGCGCTGGCGCTCTGGCTGAACTTCGAAGCGGTGCCTTGAAAGGAATCAAAGACGGAATCTTTCTCCCCGTTGGAACCGGGATTGCATGCGCCATAATCCTTGATGGAGAGATCCGTGCCTCCGAAGGATTCGCGGGAGAAATTGGTCATATAAATGTTGGTTCACATCGAGAGTGTGTATGTGGACAAGATGGTTGTCTTGAAGCAACATCGTCCACTTTAGCCATTAGTAAGGAATACGAAAAGAAAAGTGGTACAAAACTTTCAACTAACGAGATTGTAAACAGAATATCCCAAGATCAATGTGCGCGAGAAGTTTACGATGAGGCGATAGATGGATTGGTTATGGCATGCGACATTCTGGCAACATTGCTCGCGCCGGAAGTTGTAGTTATCGGAGGCGGATTTTCAATGGCAGGATCATCGTTAATTTTGGATATTGAAAATAGATTAGCCAACGAACTTTCTTTCCAGAGAAAGCCACGTTTGACATTGGCTCACTTTGGAATTCAATCTGGCATGTACGGTTGCGGAATAATGGCGTGGGAGAAGATCAATGGAAAATAATGAAGTAAATCGAAAGATTGCCGCGGACTTCTTTGATCAAATTTGGAATAAAAAAGATGAATCAGCTATTGATCGCTTCATCGCTCTTGATGCAGCTGGGAATGACCCCGAATTTGGAGTCGGTCGAGAGTCGTTTCGTGCGCAATGGAAACAATGGCATGCTTCTTTCCCAGATTTACATTTTGAAGTCAAAGAAATTATCGTTGAAGGAAATCGCGTTGTTACACGCTGGTTTTTAACCGGAACCCACTCAGGAGCGGCGTTTCAGGGACACCCCACTTCGGGTGCGAAAGTTGCAGTTGACGGAGTAAGTCTCGACACGATTACGGATGGGATGGTTTCTGAGGGATTTGATGCGTGGGATCAACTTAAGTTTCGCACTCAACTTGGGATGAACAAGTAAAACTACTTAACCGAACCCGCTAACAGTCCGCGCACGAAGTAACGTTGCAGCGAGAAGAACACTACAAGCGGTAGCGCAATCGTGATAAATGCTCCGGCTGTCAGTGAAGTCCAATCTGATCCATATTGGCCAACTAGAGAAGCTAATTTCACGTTAATCGGCGCAATTTCTTGTGTTCCGGATGCAAATGTAAGTGCCACAAGCAAGTCATTCCACACCCAGAGGAATTGGAAGATAGCGAAAGCTGCGATGGCTGGGATTGAAAGCGGCAGGACAATCATTCGGAAAATCTTAAAATGGTTTGCGCCATCCACATGCGCGGCTTCCATGAGTTCGCGCGGCAAACTTGCAATGAAGTTATGAAGTAAATAAATCGCAAGAGGTAGAGCAAACATTGTGTGAGGTAACCAGATACCAGCAAACTTACCTGCGACGCCCAGCGCTGGTATTACTTGGACCGAACCGATATGTACGCCACTGGTAAACAATTGCAAAATCGGGACAAGTGACATTTGTAGTGGAACAACTTGAAGAGCAAAAATGAAGAAGAAGAGGAAGTCGCTACCGCGGAAACGTATCCACGCTAAACAATAAGCCGCCATTGTCGCAATGACAAGCGGGAAAACTACGGCAGGGATTGTGATCACGACTGAGTTGATGAAGTAAGGCAAGATGCCATCAGAGAGTGATTCCGAAGCTCCACCAAAGAAAACTTTGTCGTAATTCTCGAGAGTGAACTTTGGCTCAACAAATACATGCCACCAGCTTGTTGCGTAAATATCTTCTCCGGTTCGGAAAGAGCTGATGAAAAGACCGATCGTTGGGACCGTCCAAATAATCGTGATGATGGTTACCACGATTGTTGCAAATCGGGAAGAAAAGATCTTTCTTCCAGGTGTCGGTTGTGAAAGTTGGGCCGCCATTAGTGTTGACGCTCCCTTCTTAAGTGCACAATGTTGTAGATCAAAATCGGCGCAACAAGCAAGAAGAGCGCTACGGCTAGTGCCGATCCACGTCCTTGATTGAATTGAACGAAAATTTGGGCGTACATCTCATTTGCTAGAACGTTGGTGCCGAAATTTCCACCCGTCATTGTTTGGACAATATCGAATAACTTAAGCGCACCGACCACATTGGTGGCAAGCACCACAGTGAATGTGGATCGCACCATAGGGAAGGTGATATTTCGGAAGAGCTTCATGCCCGAAGCACCATCGAGTGCGGATGCTTCGACGATATCGCTTGGGACGGCTTTGATTGCGGCAGAAAGAATGACCATGGCGAAACCAGTTTGAACCCAAACGAATATCACCATCAGTAACAAAGTATTGAGCGGGTTCTCAAGCATCCAATTGTGCGGTTCTTTACCTACGAGTCGCGTGAGATTTGTGAGCAAACCAGTTTGTGGGTATCCCTCTTTTGCGTAGTCATACACAAATCGCCATATAATTGAAGCGCCCA
>Ga0214923_10001513_pt1 | contig 32881 bp, 27 predicted proteins | sample LL1510_MetaG_FD_177993 | JGI IMG/M metagenome (GOLD analysis project Ga0214923, IMG submission 177993) | Freshwater microbial communities from Lake Lanier, Atlanta, Georgia, United States - LL-1510 | ecosystem: Environmental > Aquatic > Freshwater > Lake | place: USA: Georgia | collected...
TTAGCGCGCGAGTCGTCAAATAACTTAGATACAATCCCGGCGTAATGTTGTGAGACGTCCCTATCCATTTGTAGTATATATAACACTGATAATATTTCATTTTTAACTATTACCCGCGATGTCTAATAGTGCGGGAATTTTCTGGAAAATGTAATTGAGAAGCCGCGCAAATTATGGTCAAAAAAATATAATAATCTTCAATCTATTCTAGTAATACTGATATTTCGTGTACCTGTTTCATTAGTTTATCAATTGAATCGCTATAATTGCGCTGATATTCATACAAGTGATCAGCAGTAGTCTCTCTATTTAACATATTTATAGGAAACTCAATAGTAAATGCTTGAAACGTTTTACAATGATTGATAGCATCTGAGTGTACCATTAGCCAATCTGATAATATTGTAGTTAGTTTATTAATATGTATAACTAACGATTTAACATATTCGGTAGCATAAACAAGATGTAAAGATAATAAATCTCCAGTCTCATTATATCTATCATAATCCACATCAATAAGAGAATAGTTATAATTATCTAAATTAGCTCTTAACTCATGCATTGTTTGATTATACTTTATTTGAGAATTAATGATTAATCCTTGTATTCTTTGTATATCTAAGTTGATATTATCAGTACATAATTCAACCGGGGTTTTAATCTTTGTAGGATCCACAGTAGTACTTGATGTTTGAAGAGCACACATAATTATATCTAATATTAACTTATTTAATTCATATTTTTAACTATAACCCCCGCGGGTCCTAATTGTAGGGCGATTTTGCGGAAACTTTAATTGAGGACCCGCGAGGTTAGTGTTAAAAAAAATACTTAAATGAAATTATTTACGAGGCGTTATTTGCATCATTTTCTTCTCAATCATATCATTGATATACTCTTCATTACTGATCTTTCTATCGCGCTCTATGTTCTCAATCAAATTAAAGCGCGTTTTAGTTAATTCGCAATGTCTCTGAAAACTTAATATAGTCGCGACATTCATGCCAAATAAAGCTATCATCGCATAAATATGCGAAGACATTTATATATCAAACACTATTTATTCAATATTATTAAACTTCTCAATATTTTTGACAACTATGACTCATATTGAAACATATAACTCACATTTAGACATATAACTCACATTTAGACATATAACTCACATTTAGACATATAACTCACATTTAGACATATAACTCACATTAAGACATATGACTATAGAAACTCTAATTGAGGACTCGCGCGGAGTTAGTGCTAAAAAAATGAATAATTAAACATATAATATATACCATCTTAACAATGAAGGTCCAACTTGACGCGGTAATCGAAGCATTATTTATCTATGTTGAAAGTACTACAACAGCCGTTATCAAAGCTATAGAGCATTCTTTAGAAACAAGAGAAAAAGCTACTCTATATAATATTGAAAATACATATATAGAGCCAGTATATGAATTATTAGATAATATAACTAAATCAAAAGAATCAATGGCTATAATAAATCAGTCAGTTGATTATAGAACCACATATCTCACGATAGAACACATAATGACTATATTTGAAATATTCTTAGATAATCTTACTACTGATTACCATAATTTATTTTCTGATGCTATTGATGATCCAGAAACTGCACCTGTAGACACAATATCCGGACAACTTATCAGTAATATGTTAATAAGCCAATTTATTAGTTTTAATCATTATATAGTATCTCGACTAGATATTATGTAATATGATTTTATACTTTTTTAACACTAACCCCGCGACTTCTAATTGTAGGGCGATTCCACAGAAACTTTGATCGAGAGGTCGCGCGGGGAGAGTAGTTAAAAAAAATGAATATTGCAATATCATTCTAACAAATGGATATCTCTTTATTGACTGATAGCGTTGTACCTACTAAAACACTTAGTATATATACATCTGATCAGATCAAAGAATTAGTTGCTCGGCTGCGCAATGCTCTTTTGAGCTCAGTATCTGAGTATAATGTTATTATTAATTCAATCAGTATATATATACTTGGAGATGTTAGAACTTACAAAAATCATACAAAAGATATGATTGATAATGGATTTGGTAAAATGCTTTTAGTAAAGTGCGAAGTATATAGTATACATATGGGTATTGTCAAAGCTAAAGATGCATCATATGTAACCACCATTATATCAGACATGATATATAATTGGTACATATATGAAGAGACACTAATAGCGGATTTACGCTCGGTTAGTAATGATTATCTTGCGCAATATTTCAAAAAATATACTGATGTAGCAACTCAAAAAGAATATTTGACAAAGAGAATAAAAAACTATCAAGATTATATCAATTTTACTCTTAAACGGCTAGAAATGATATAAGAGAAGTATGGCGACATTCCTTTTACTTTTTTTATTTACTATTACCCCGCGCGCAACGTCTTATAGCAGGGCGATTTGGCGGGCGCCGATTAGGAATCAATGTAGACTATCCGCGGTTATGATGGGTGGAAAAAAAGTAAAAGACAATTAAGAGTATTTAATTAGTTACAGTAAAGATTTCAGCTGCTTTATTGAGAATTCAGTAAATATGTCATCATATTTAAGTAGTTCGGTCATAAGCGGGATTAAGATGCGTTTACCGTGTATGGGCGTATTATCATCAACACCGCTTAATATTTTAGCATGATTTGTAACAACTAATTGCATATGTGCATAATGTATATCAATCATATATCTAATACGTCGGCATTTATTTAAATGGTCTATATTACTGATATCTGATATTTCTTCTTCTACTGTTTTAAGTTCACTAATTATCTCATTCATATGCGCAACATATGTCTCAACAATCGGCGGTGCATTATTTAGTTCAAAATTCTCTAAGAACTGATTAACAGCATTTATATAAGTTTTGTTATAATAAGTAATAACGCTCATTACTCGCCGACATAGCGAGTCTAAATGCAATTGCTTAGATTCTGACATTATATACAGTATTAAGATTTTTCAAATTATCCGCGCGGGCTCTGCTTGACTATATTGCCGCGTATTATAGTAAGGCGATTTAGCGGGCGCGCCTTAGGAGAAATCCTGATATGATACATACACTCGCGGGGATATAGTCAAAAAAAAAAGATCAGTTAAATCTATTATTACAGCGGTTCTGATCTAGCAACAGAATCATCATTTGAATTAGAAACTAATTCACTTAAACCTTGTATATGATTAATAGTCATTGCATGTATATTATTATCAATTTCATTTAGCTTTGCTAATATTCTGAGGCTTGATGTAATAATTACACTTCGAACTAATTCTGGTGTGAGTTCACGAGTCTGTATTTCATTTAACAATGATGAGCAACATTCAATCTTGAATGATACTATAACATCTCGAAACGCTTGTAACGCATTCTTGAATTTTTTAATCTCAGCATATTCAACACATTCATCAAAGAATGATTTGATTCTATTGTTGAATGCAATTCTGCATATCTCAATATTTTTTTCAACTTCTCTAGCAGAACATTCTCGATCATATAGAACTTTGCAATGAAGTTCTAAATTATCATTGAACTCTTTCTCTCGTTTGTCAAACGCGGCTTTGCATTCATTATACTTATTCATATACATATTCAATAAATCTTGTTGTTGCTCTAAATCATTAACACGATCATGAAATTTATCACTAATCTTTTGTAGCTCGTACTCTTTTTCTCTTAAAGATTGTTCTTTGTCAAAAATAGCAGTAAGGCGTTCTTCAAGATTATCTTCACGAGTAATAAGTAGACCTTCGCGTTCACCGAGTTCCAACTCTTTAGTATATATATCATTCTCTATTTTTGATATATGCGTTTCACTATCAATCACATTTTGCTCCCGTTGATTAAGTGCTTCTTCACGCGCAATTATTAACTGTTCTCGGTCAATGAGTGCTTCCTCGCGTTCATCAAGTAAATATTCTCGACCAATTAGAGTGTCTTTAAAATCATTGAGATCGCTATCAAGCTCTTCTAGAACAATCTTTTGAGTATTGACATTGATTTCAAGAGCATCAATGTTCTTTTCACGAGTTTTAAGAGCTTCTTCAATATTCTTAATATTATATTCGCGATCATCAAGTTTAGATGCTTTTTTGCGTAACATCTCTCTACAATCTTCTAGATTATCAGAGGCAGATGGTGGATTTAGATATTTGTATTTAGCAAGAGTAGTGAAATTTATCGCTTCATCTAAGGTTGCTCTTATTGAGTCTATCAATTTAATATCTGGATTTGATTTAAGCTGCGACTCTTTTAGCGCAATTGCGGCTTCTCTTGCTTCTAAAGCGGCAATTTTTTTGTTTAGCATGATAGATTGTGCCAGTAAATTTGTAGTATAAGTATCTCTTTCTTCAACAGTATGGTTAAATACTACTGGATCACTTGGTGTTGCAAATTGCGCATAACTAGGATTATGCTTAATATGATATGATATAACTTCTTTATTAAATTTAATAAAGTCATCAGTATAATATTTGATTGTAATTTCGTCATGTGATTCACGCGGTGTCTGTATTTTATACTCTAACTCGGGCTGTGTCTGATATTCAGCTTCTACTTTAGTTGCGGCTTGAAATTCATATTTTAATTCTTTATCAGATTCATAATCAAGATTAGATTCAGATTCAGAATGAGAGTCTATCATATATTCAAAATTCATTTCTGATAGATACTTAGAACTCATTTGTGACATATTGATATTAGATAACAATGTATATTATGATAGTTATTATTTCATTTTTTAATATAACTTCGCATCTTGTTATAATAAAATATTTGAGCACTAGTCGCGGCGGAATGTAAAAAAGAACATCAAATGATGTAATAATTAAGCAAGCGGGATATTGATATCACTGAACTCATTAAAGGTTGGAATGCGGTGATTGAATATCTTAGTAATATTTCTTAGCTTAGCTCGGACATTCATGATATCAGTCATCATACTAATATTTGACTTGCGCAACACATCTATGACTGATTCTTTATTGACCCGATCAATATCATCATATAGTGTCCAGAATTTACACTGAAATTCGGCAATCAACTGTTCAGTCTTATATAACATAAGATTGAACTCTTCAATATTAGCATGTGTGGCAAAATCCTTAGAGAGATTTCTATAAAGTGTATCACAATATTCTTCTCTACTATATACCTCGTCTTCATGGTCTTTGAGTGCTTCTTCTTTAAGAGCCGCGATTCGGATATTGTCGAATAGCTTTTCTTCGCGCACATCAAGTTCGCTCTTTATTTGATTAAGCGTTCTTTCTAGATCATCGGCACAATTTTTGCGATCCATAAGTTCTGCTTTTCTATTTTCTAAATCAGCAATAGTCATATTAATATCGTCTTCGCGATCAGATATTTCGCGTTCTTTATCAGATAATGCTCTTCGGCGCTCGGCCATAGATTCATTAGCGTCAGACAATCTTAGTGCGTTATTCTTTTCACACTCTTCTATGATATTTTTTTTGATATCTAGTGCAAGATTTGCTGCAGCTACTGCGGCGAGTTTGTGCGTAACAGTTAGTTCGCGGGCTTCTAGATCTCGATGGATAGATAGAGTTTCTAGCGCGACTCTTTCCGCGACTCGCTTATCAAAATCACGACTATTAAGCGCGACTTGAATATCAAAGTGATCGCGACTATCATTTAATACTTCTTTTTCAATATCTAAATAATATTCGCGCTTATCTAATTCGGTAGATCGCTGATCTAATTTAGTAGATCGCTGATGTAGTTCAGCAGTCATCGCGAGTAGTTCGTCAGCTTTCTTATTTGATTCTGCAACTTTTTCATCTAATTGTTGTTGCTGTTTAAATATATCTTCTTGACACTTCTGCGCGGACTCTCTCAATTGAATAGTCATCTGGTCGACTATGTGATTGGTTGCTTTCTGCATATCTTCACACATCTGTATTTGCTGTATAGCTTGAAGAGTGAGAATATTGCGCGATTTATTAAGACTAATTTGCGCGGTTTCAATAGCACATAATTGATAGAGGTTCTTAATATTAATTTCGTTATTTTGGGATCGTTTTGTGTCTAAATATACTTTATTAGACATATCAATTACATCACAGAATACTTGATATAACAAATCGATACTTTCAATCTGTATTTTGTTATCAAGAAAGTTAATATCTGATATATTGATCACTTTTCCAGTCCACATACACATACTGTTATATAGTAGCTTACCAATATCATTAGCATCTGCAGTTCCAGCTTCAAGCGCGATATAGGCGTTTCGGTCTTTACAATTATCATCATGACTTGTGCTAGACTCATTATCATCGCAATGAATAGTTTTACTATACAGAATTTCTCCATATAGCGGAGTAGTATATTTTCGAATAAAATCAACAGCAATTGATGATTTTATTTTAGTAGATCCATCGTCATGATTGACGTTGTAAGTAACTCGGCGTGGTATATTTGGATAATTCTTAACATCGTTATATATCACTGAATGTAAATTACCAAACTGATCGATATAGTAGATAGTGTAAGATTTTGCAATCATATTCTTCGAATGCGGATCTTTGATGATACCTCGGTAAATATAGTTCACAATTTTATCGCGGCTATCGTTGCCAAGAATCAAATAATCTACTTCTTTCATAGGATGAACAGATGGAAGCCGACAATAGTTTGTTTCTCTACATGCTTTTGCTGAAATAGCTACTTTTTCAATATTTGCTTTGATAACTTCTTGTAAATAGTTACTCGCGAGTTGTTGAATGTATTTATCAGCAGACATATTTGAGTGGGACTTATAGTAATATGCAATATTTCATTTTTTTAATATAATCTATAAGGCCGAATAAAGAAGCGCAATCTAAGAGAAGTAATGAAGATGTATATCAACAAGTACTTGCTGACAGTAAAAAGTGTTATATACAAAATATGCAATGGAAATATAATGATATAGAAATATTTAAAGCTAAATTTATACCGGATTTACCTTAATCCCTCTTTTTTATATCACTACTTGCTGCGGACACTGTGTGTATCAAAAAAAATGTTGATGCATCAATTAATATAGCATTATTTCTTGTCAGTAGTAGATTGGAACGAATCAAGTGTATTTATCGCGGCAATAACATGAGTCTGAAGTCGTGATACAGTTTGTCGCAATTGCTCATTTTCAGTGGTTAGATCTTGTACTTTAGATAGAAGGATCTTTTCTCTATTTTGAAATTCTTCTATGCTGCTTTTTGTAAACATGTAAGATCGTTCTGATGTCAATAGCTTTTCACTAACTACTCTAAGATCATAAAGATATTCATAATTCTTACGCTCATGATTTTCAAGTTTAGCTACACATTCTCTATTTTGATTTCTAGTTTTTTGATGTTCAATAATCTCAGATTCAAATAGTCGTCTATACTCATTACGTTCTTCAGTCAGTCGAATTATATCTTTATTACACTTTTGATTATTATGCACGCGAAACAAGTCATATACTCGTAACAATGTATTATCAAGTACATGAGGATTAGTAATATTAGTACTGATAAGATTGTTAATATTTGTCTTATTAAAATATGGTATATGACGATATAAATCACCAACACTATATTCGTTAAAGTGTGATTTATTTTCTACAAGTTCAAAATTTACTATAGCATCAAAGTAAATAGTGAACTGTTTAAGCATATCAATAATTAACCTGTAATTAGGCTGATATAATCCAGCATTTAGCTCAACAATCTCTTTTAGTAGCGTATGTTTATATCTTTCAACATATGAATCGTAGTATTTAATAGAATACATAGTAGCTGCCGTATCAATATAGATAATAGTAATTGCGTTATTTATTTTATCAAAAAGAAATCCTTTTGCAATATATCTATCAAATAGTTTCATAAAGTCTTTCTGAAGAACATTTTTGTCAAATTCGCTGGGAGTATAGAACTTGATTTTATCTGGCGAATTACTATTCTCAGTAATAGGAGCTGTATATGCATTAACCACTGTATGCCGAAATATTTCATCAGTAGTTGGAGCGAGTATTGGGGCAGAAGTTGGTTCTACAGAAGTAGGCATAGAAACAGGAGTTGATTCTACAGAAGTAGGCATAGAAACAAGAGTTGATTTTACAGAAGTAGGCATAGAAGCAAGAGTTGGTTCTACAGAAGTAGGCGTTGAAACAATTGTTGATTCTGTGGATTGATCCATTGTGATGAGCATATATTTATTTGGTTTATCACTGAATAGTTTTATATTCAATTATACTTATCTCTACTATTATAATTATTAAAAAAGTAAACATATATAATACTTATTTGATTTTGTTACTTAGTTCATTAGTATAATGTGCGCGGGTCTTAGATTCATATTCCGCGGCGAGAATGCGACTATTAGTCGCGCTAATAAACGCGGCATATAGTTCAACAAAACTCTGTCTAAAATCCGTCGCGTTTTTAGCAAGTGTATATGTATAATCTGAGATTAATTTACTTTCTCCATATTCGCATGAATATACACTTATATTTGTAAATAGCTCATATGTTAGTTTAGCCGGCATAGTTTCCATTAAGAAAAACAACTTGCTATTCAACAGGGAATGAGATAAAGATGCTGCGACTTTGAGTACTATATTAAGTTGATAATTATCTTCATCTATACTTAGCGCGGTATAACTATAATACGGGGTTCTATCAGGTTTGAATGTTATACTGCGGATTGTATCCTGATCTATATATATTATCTCGAATATATCGCCGCACCTTATAAGCCCGCGATATGTATATGTAGGAATAAGCTTAGCACAATCTCCTAGGATTAATACATCAACTACTGTTGCTTTAATAGCAGTTGGAGTCATTAAATTTGTGCGTTTTGAAATGTATTTGATCATTTAATCATTCAATTATTCATATTTTTGTCAACAAAAGATATTACGCAATATATATCTGAACTATAACGCCGCGACTAGTTGTCAAAATGTGCGCGCTTTGGGAGTGCGGCGCCGGGCTAGATTTTGCTTATGAGCAATCGCGGGGTTATATTTGTCAAGAAAAAAAAAGAACTAAGTAATTAGAGTAAATAATTACTCGACCATATTAGATGATACTAACGCGCGCATCTGTTGCATAGTTAGATCCGGATTCTTATCAGATCGCGAAATCATAATATCAATAATATTCTTAAACAGAGTAGTATCAGAAACAGGCAATACTTTGTATATATATTCCATACCTTCGGGACTATAATACTCTACAATCAGTCGAGTAACATCTTTATTTGATAAGGATGCGGGAAGCATATTACTTGTTGATGTGCTTTCGGGAGTAAGTTTAGATAGATATTCTACAGAAACATCCATTAGAGAATAACATACTAGTTTCATTGCTGTAATAATTACAGCGACATCTTCATAAGAAGTTGCCCCAGCAGAATATTCCGCTCTAGTAGGAAACAAATACATATAATCATCTTCAAGAGAATAATTAAAGTTTACAGTAGCAACTAGGCCGTCTTTAGCAATATATACAAACAACAGATTATATAAGTTGTCAATACTTTTGTACTTAATCACTCCGCGATATACGTATGATTGAATTTGTGTATTTGCGACTAAAAGTTTATCAACATCTGATAGCGGGTATACTTCAAATGGACAAGCGTACTTGGTTGACATTTTGGCTGCGTTTGAGTAATATATATTAAGAGTTTAATTATTCATTTTTAACCAACTATCCGCCGCGGGTAGTTGTCAAAATGTGCGCGCTTTGGGAGTGAGTCGCCGGGCTATAATTTGCTTATGAGCAATCGCGGGGTAGTTGTCAAAAAAAATATATATAAAAGAAGGTTATTCAAGCTTAGGATCTAGTTGACTAAGTGCGGCAGTTAATTTATCATTTGTAGAAGCAAACTGCTTTTTCAACTTATCATTTTCTTCTTGAAGAAGTCGCAACTTACTATTAGTATCAATAGCATATGTAGATAATAAATCCATAGTATTATAGTAAATACTTATTATAATATTATGCAAATTTGACAGATGTGATTCAAGCATGACGTCATATAGAGATACAGAGAATCTATCTTCGTCTATTGCATACAGCATATTTACTATAGTATCATATATAAATTTAGATATCATTCTTTCTTTATCAAGATATAGAGTAAACTGATTAATATCAGTAGATAAGGATTTTAATATATTAATGATTACTTTTATATCGGGCTTAGTATTTGGTATCACCCATTTACTAATAATGTTTATTTCTCCAGAATCTCCATCATAATATGTGATATAATGAATATAATTATCGGGTAGTAAATATATAAATGTAATTTCACTATCATTTTTGATGACTCCTCTATAGACATATTTTGATACTATAGATGATAATGAAGGAGTCATGATTAATTTATCAATATCAGTAGTATTATATTCTTTGACAACAGAAGTAGACATTTATAACACGAATGAACTTGATTGATATATTAAGAGTTTAATTATTCATTTTTAGCCGACTATCCGCCCGCGAGTAGTTGTCAAAAAAAGATATCTATATAAGGATTTATCCGCGCAGAAATCGCTTATAAGAACTCAACAGGATATTGCTGATTGAGAATATCTCGCGCGGCTTTTAGTTGTGATTTTAACACTTCTATTTCGGCGCGGAGTTTTGCAAGTTCTTCCGCGTGTTCATCTAGAAAAGTCGCAGATACCTGTATAACATCTGTAGAGCATTTGCTACTTGATGAAGCTACACTATTCGTCGCGCGTACTTCATCTGACATAGTTACATCATTTGCGGTATTAGCAGCATCAGCTGTATTAGTGGGAGGAATAGATAACTGAGTTAACATAATATATGGACGGCAATAGTCATCAGAAGTAAAGAACGGATCATAGGAATAATCTACCGCTCCGAGTGAACTAAATAAAGGAGAAGATTTCTTAGCGATTGCGTCATATATTCTAAGCCGCTTCATTTTTATATCTGATAATGCTGGGATTACTACTTGCTCATATGTCAGTCTCATATCGCCTATTAGTGGATATACTTCTGATGACAATACTCTCAACCAATCCCAGTAATCAGTAGATGCGTTAACTGTGACAAAGTATATATATCGTATGATATCAATTATAGTTGAGATTCTTAATCTATATATTACACCTTGTTTGTTTACATATATCAATTCAACACAATATGTATCTTTTTTGATAACTCCGCGGAATATATATTTACCAATATCTTCAGCGCCGTCTTCGCCTAATAGAGTAATATCAAGATCATTGAGTTCATATTCTTGTACTAATTGTGATGATTGCATTTTGCTTACACGTATAGTGTTAAACTTTAATATGATTAATATTTATTCATATTTTTCTAAACGAGTGTATAGTCTTTCTTTGATTGTTGGATTAGTAATAAAGATAGCAATAAAGCTTTCAATGAATTCATATAATTCATGACTGCATTCTTCGCCGATATCGTGTAATATTGCAATAACAGCTTTTGGAAAGTACTCCCACGCCGATTCTGGTATAGTCCAATTGTAGTAAAACCATTCTAAATCACCCACAGATTCAGTCTCTATAATCGCGTCTAAAGCGGCGCGATAATTGACTCTCATAATTGTATCACACTCGCTAATAGCTTCATCACGGCTTACATCTACTTTATCAAAGTATCTGGCTAAGTAATCAGGTATCTCGCTCCAAGGCTGGTGAACCATATTTGTGATAAAGAGGTATTTACTTTACTAATACGAAAGTATTCAATTTTGTATATAAAAAAATTGAATACTTTATTACTGGATATATACTCTTTATCTAACTATGGCAACTAGTTACACAATCATCAATCGACGCGGACAAGTAGCTAAATTTGATTATATCAAAATTTACTCGCGAGTCTTAGAATTGTCAAAAGATCTTTCTATCAACATCGATAGTGTAATTATGGAGTTTATCAGTATCAATAAGAGTTCGCTCGCAAATGGTAATATGAAAACAAGTAAAATCGACGAGTTAATCGCGGAAGTTGCATATAAACTGATTGTAGATAACTATAATTACTCAGTATTAGCCGCGCGTTTAGCTGTGACTAATTTATCGCGCAATCTACCTAACGAATTCTCACGGATTATTGCTATTCAATACTTCTATAACTGGCGTATTTCTGATATGCGAGTACCTATTCCTTCGCCAGCTAATTTTGCTGCGAGTAGTGTCTCAAATAAGTCGCTTATCCGAGATGATGTATACGCATTCGTCTATCAACATCGCCGCGCTTTAGATGCTATGGTAAACCATAATGATGTCAATATCAGTTATATCGGGTTTAAAACTATGTGTGACAAGAAGTACTTAATCCGGCTATATGGCGACAAGATGCGCGACTTATATATGTATGAAGCCGCAGTTGATACTCCTGTTCCCGGTGTTTCTAGCGACTCTATCGCGCCGATATTCGATATCAAAGAAATACTTGTTACTGATTCCGTTAACTCAGTATATAAGCCGACAACTGCTTCTTTTGATGAATTAGATTCAAAGATTGTAGAAACGCCCTCGGATCTTTATATGAGAGTCGCGGTGGAAGTGTGTATGAGAAAATGCACGTGTAAAGCGGCACATCATGATGGATTGCATTCACAGGAAGATCTTCCTGAGAGCTATGATGAACTCGTAAGTGAATTCCGCTGCAAAGCACTTATTGCAATTCATGAGCTATATAAGATGATGTGGATCGACAACAAATTTGTCTTTGCTACTCCTATGCTACTTAATGCATGTTGCCGCGGATCTAACAACTTTATTTCTTGTTTCTTGATGTCAATGAATGATGATTCTATCGAAGGTATCTATAAGACGCTCGCCGATACTGCGACTTTAGCAAAGAACGCTGGTGGTATTGGTATGTCTGTCACTAATGTCCGCGCGACTGGTGCATATATCAAGGGGACTAATTCTCTGAGTAATGGACTTATTCCGATGCTGAGTGTGTTCAACCAGTCATCAAATTATGTAAATCAAGGAGGAAATAAGCGACCCGGTTCTATCTCATTCTATATTCAACTATGGCATGCTGATATTCCGCAACTAATCGCTGCTTACAATCTGCATGATAACACCGACTCTATCAAAAAATACAATATTAAAGACTTGTTTATGGCGCTGTGGGTAGATGACCTCTTCATGAAGCGAGTTGCTATGGGAGAGCGCTGGACACTTATGTCTCCCGATACTTGTCCCGGACTTGAGACTACATTCGGCGCCGAGTTTGAAGATCTATATTGCCGATATGAGCGTGAAGGCCGCGGATTGAAGTCAGTTGATGCGATGTCTCTATGGAATGATATCTTGGAAATGAAGGTTAAAACCGGCTTGCCATATATCTGCTTCAAAGACACCGCAAACAAAGTAAATAATCAAATACATCTCGGCGCGCTTAAGTCGTCAAATCTATGTACTGAGATCTATGAGTACCACGACCGCGATGAGACTGCTTGTTGTACACTCGCGTCTATTTCGCTCGATCGATTTGTAGTCGCCTCTACCCGCGTGAGTTCAGTAGTTGCGCCCGACGGTAAATCGCACACATATTCTGAAGTTGTTAAGCGATTTGATTTTGACTCATTTGGTCAATTTGTTCAGCGCGCGATCTACTATTTAGATTCTGTTATTGATATCAGTGCTTATTCAATTCCCGGCGCGAAGGTGTCAAATAACCGCCATCGGCCTCTATCACTCGGAGTGCGCGGACTCGCAGATGTGTTTATTCAGCTAGAAATCCCATATGACAGCCCGGCCGCAGTAACATTAAATCGCGAGATATTCGGCTATATGTATTATATGGCGCTTCATCAAAGTGTTGAGATGGCGCGTGAGTGTGGTCCATACTCTACATTTGCAGCATCTCCCGCGGCTCAAGGTACATTACATCTTGATATGTTTGATGATCGACAACATAATTTATGCGCAGTTGATAGCTATATAGGCGCGGATATTATTGAATCTGCTAATAATCTATATGACCCAAATTACTTGACTCAGATTGATAACGGATGTATTGAACTTGATTGGGCATCATTACGCGCGGAAATCATGCGCGTTGGGTTGCGTAACTCACTTCTGATCGGGCTAATGCCAACAGAATCAACTTCGCTTATTATGCAATGTTCTAAGTCATTTGAGCCACTAGTTAATATTATGTATCTTAAGAAAGCTGGTAATGCAGGCAACTGTGTTATTGCAAATACTTATGTCGCGCAATTACTCAGCGAACACGGTCTGTGGAACGCGGCTATTATTGATGAAATTATTGATAATAAGAGTGTCGCGCGATGTGCTGCAATTCCTCAGAGACTACGTGAAGTCCTGCGGTCAAGTACGGAGATTGATACTAATATATATATCAAAATGTGTGCTGATCGTCAGCCATATGTTGATCAGGGACAAAGTATGAATATTCGTATGACTACTGGTGACATTGGTGAATTAAGTGGCTATATGTTCCGCGCTTGGTTGTTAGGACTTAAAACAGGTATCTATTACTTAAATCTTGAGTCCAGCGCTCAGCTTGCTAATCTAGTAGGCGAGTCTATTAAAACTCCTGTTGTCGCGACTACTGCTGAGCCCGCAATTGTATGTACTCGCGAAATGCGAGAAGCAGGATGTGAAAGCTGTGTATTGTAATTAGTGCACTTAACACTATTTTTTTTAACTATTACTCCCGCGCGAATGTATGCTTATAGTGGGGCAATTTCCCGGACGCGGCTTAGGAGAGCACCTACAAATCGCGGCTTATAGTTAAAAAGAGGGATAGAAGCAAAGCATAAAAAATAAAGAGTAAATCAACTGATTTACTTTTTCATACATTTAATCAGTGATTTGATTTTCTTATTAACCTGTTCATCGGGATAAGATTCTAATAAGCTTGTTTCTGATAGAGAATTATCTTTACTTTTTTGCTCATATAATAGTTTGATGAGTGTCGAAACATATTCTTGATCTAAGCATCTCATCACCAATTTGTCAAAGTTTTTCTGCACAACAAATGGGCTAATATTAGGAATGATATCAGGTCTGAGTACTACTAAGTCAGTCGCGAGATATTGATGAACTTTTTCTAAATTAGCAACTAATAGCATATATAGCTTTGTATCAATCTTAAATACTTGTGGAAGTAAATCTATCTTAGTTTCAATATCATCATATGTTTTACAGTATCTACTGACAAATTGACAAGCATATGTTACTCCTCTGCTCCAATTGTGTAATTGATCTTTAAATAAATTACCTGCTTGATTTATCTCTCCTATATGAATCAAGTAATCGATATAATGTGTGAAGAATGTATGTACCGAAGTATAGATCTCAGGCAATACTCTATTCATATTAACATCTGTAATTGTAGTTATATGACTACACATATTATCAGTATAATCGTCATAATAAGCTCCATAGTATTCGGCTAAAAAGTCGGCAAACTTCTTAATTTGATTATATAGATCGTCATCTTTAGAGCAAATTGCAAAAATATCAGGCATATATTTTACTAATCTTGTCAGAATATTACCAAGAGGCAAAACTATTTCATCATCTACTACTTCTGGATTAATTCCTGAAAATACTTGATCATAAGATACTGATTTATTTCCATGCTTAATCAATAAACTATAAAAGTACATAGAGTAAGTCAAAATTTCAGCATCTTCTGATAGATTGCTCATTTGGTTATTGATTTCGGATTGTTTAATATATCAGAGATTAAACTATTCATTTTTTTAACTATTCCCGCGCGCTTAAGTGCTTATAGTAAGGCGATTTTGCTAAGACTTCTTAGGAATCAATGTAGAGACCCGCGATTTACATATAGGATATATATGCTTTTATGAGGCTTATACTATTCTTTTCGCAATATCCCGACATTAGTTGATTATATACAGTTTCACTATCTTTGACACATTGTGCGCGGAGTGCTTCAACGCGTTTATCAAAGTTATAATATCTAAGACATCGCGCTGTTAATCTCGTAAAGTCGCGCTTTACTATCCGCGGGTCAATATGGGATATATCACTTAAGGACATATCAATATTATAACTTGCAAGATATCTATCAACAAAAGTATCGCCGGTTACTATTCTCAAATATAACGCCGTGTTATTACCTGCAAATAGTTGAGGAAGCGTCTCCGCGACTTCTGTTAGATTATTGTATTTTCTATAATATCTATATATAAACTTTCTGGCATAATGTACACCTATACCATACTTTGCCAGTTGATGAGTAAATACTCTATTTGCGGCGACTATATTGTTAACAAAGTATAGATAATCTACATAATGAATAAAGAATTCATATACCATATCATATTGCTGCGATATTGATCTATACATATATACATCTGCTATATCAGTAAATGTTTCGCGCGGGTCTGTGGGTACATCTGCTTCTAAGTAGTGTATAAATATTTTAAGCGCATCAGTTAACTCTGGATGACTTTCACAAAGTGATAACAACTCAGGCGCGTGTTGTACCAACTTAGCTAATATATCTGAGGGGTGTGTTGCGGTGGTGTGCAATGATACAAAACAACTTTCTAGCGCGATTGATATTGATTCATTAGGAATATAAAGCAATATTTGCCGCGCAAAGTTTACCACATGATTATCAGCAGAGGATTGAGACGCATTCATTTGATACAAGTGTCGAGAAATTATTCAATTTTTAACTATCTTGTCGCGACTTGTGGTGATAATAACGCCCGAGTCTTGGAGCAGGGCGATTGCGCGGAACTTCCTTATTTGACATCGGCAGTTAGTGTATAAAAAAATAACTAATTGAGAGGAAGGGGGGGGGCTATAGTAAAGAAGCATAAGTGAGATTAAGGCTTTTTACCAAATAATGCGCGCTTAGTAGTCACGTGATTACTCGCGGAACTAGTATAACCGGGATTCTTTGCTTCGAAGAATGAAGTTTCTTGTTGTTGACGTTGTGCGCGGACTAGTGATTCATAGGGCGACTTCTCGTTATATATCTTATTTAGTCCAAATTCTACTAGGAGTCCATCAGCAATAACAAGAGAGTGGCGTTTCATGTCTTCGGCCGAGATATTGTAAATAGGATCTTCCAGAATGAAGTCTACATATTTGCACAAAATATCCATCGCGGGTCTTAAGATCTGTTCGGCTTCTTCCTGCGTTATAGGATGTTCTAGACAACTATTAACAATCGCGCTATTTCGGCGATGTACGCTCTCATCTTCTTGTATCTTATCATTTGACAAACAAAATGTAGGCAGTATTCCGCCGACTTCTTTGATCTTACTAATAATAGCAAAGAGCGGACAGAATATTGCGCCTTCTACAATTGCATAGATAAAGTTTCTCTCTCGGAAACTTAATACGGCATCATCGCGGTTATACTGTTGACAGAAGTCGGCAATAGCTTTGATTTGCGGGATTGTACGAAATGCATTCAAGAATTGCTCTTGTTCTGCTTCATCGGGAACAAATGCAACTAGTGCATCTTGATAAGTCTCAGCATGTACTGACTCTATATACATTTGTAGTTGATAGAACTTTTTCATCTCATTAAGCGTAGATACCGTCAGATAATTATCTACGATATTCATATTAACAAGACCATCGCCAGTTATAAAGAATGCAATAATGCGGCGGATAGTTGTTCGCACATTATGCGGAAGTGATGGAAATTGCTGTCTATCTACATCCCATGAAAACTGCGCTGATGTCCATAATATACTTTCTGCCTTTCTGAAATTTTCACTTAGAAGTCGGCGTTGCGATTTCAGTTTGAGCCAATAACTATCATTATCTGCTTTGTAAAGCTTATCAAAATGACTATCATAATGTTTATCAAATAAAGCGTCTAATTTAGGGGATAACAGCTTATCTTCATCTGCGGGTTGACTGGTAAGTGGCCGAGTTGTAGTATTGCTTAGTTTCTCCATCAAAAGATGCTTATTTATAGAAGTATAATAAAATTTCATATTTATTTAATATTATTTATTGTGGCGATTAATTGATTTAAACAATCAATTGATGAGTTGATAAATCAAGTAATATCAGTAGTCATTAGCCGCGATGAGTGATCAAAAATTATATAATCTATATAATCAGTTAAGCGCGCAGATTGCACAACTGAATCGTCCCGCGGCTACAGCAGCATCAGCATCAGCATCGGCTCCAGAATCTTTAATTGATGGGCTTCGTGAATCATCGATGAGCAATATTGATGATATGGATCAACGCGTAGTTTCTCAAATACATAGTATGGTATTAGATACTAATAAGGCGCTACATAATATCAATAAATCATCAGTAACTGCGGAAGTAGTTGCAACTCCTGTAAATAGTTTTGCTGCTCCAATAACTAATCAAGTTCATGCAGTTACTGATAAAGATGTAGATCATCTAGGATACGCGCCTAATGAAATGATTATTAATAGTTTGAATGATATTGTTTGGTATCTCTATAATTATCGCGATTATGATAATGTCCGCGTTAGATTGCGCCAAAGTATAACAAAAGAAACTATTGATCGTTTTTACTCCGAGAAGTATTTGCGACAAACTGAACTTAAGACACGCGGGAAGTGTGGTGATATGTATATTGCGTTAGAGAGTTTTAAACTATATGTGATTGATTTCATCAAATATGAGATGATTGAGCTACATGATGCCGGATTTTACCGTGACCCGCGATTCACATACACGTATCCAGACGATGGTCCGCAGACATCATTCACATTTAATATGCTTACAGAAGCTCAAAACGGGGTTTATATATATACATTCAATAAACAACCAACCGCTTCAATTGGTCATGAAAATAATTATATACTTACTATCCCGGCATGTTTCATCAACTTTGATGTAATATTTACTATTGACATTGCTCTTTTACGCACAAAGTATCCTAATCTGATGCGCGCTCCATTTTATAGTTATTTCAATCTTAATACGCGATTAATGAGTTCTGATAGTCTTATATTCAAGCGAACTAACTATGGCGAGTTCTTACAAGTTCTCGACAGCAAAATTATGTTTGATCACATAATAGACTTGATTGAAACACAGAGAAAAGATCCGCGATTTGCCGAGATTGTCGCCGCGGGATTGAGATGTTTAATCCGCAACAATGAGAACAACTATGAATATATGTTTAAGTATATTCAACACTTCAATATTGATAGACAACTAGTTCTTGAAATATGTACATCTATTATATCAACACAATTGCTAGTTGCTGTTGTTGATTACTATCTACAAGAGTCGGCGTCTAAAACTCGCGCTAAATTTGCGCCGGACTTTAATAACTTAGAGCGCAACAAACAAGAACGAATTAAGGACTTGCGTAATCAGTATTAATAAATTTGAATTCTTTTTTTATTGAATTATAAGAACGCAAGTAATAAACGGAATATGGCTTCAACAAAAGGACAGATTTCAGCCGAGTTAATAGAAGCGCTACAAGAGCATATAATAGATATTATCACTGTTGAATCACATATTGATGAAGCAATTACTACTTCTGATGCTTCTAACTTTGTACTGAATATGAATGCGCGGATGTTACAACACGCGCGAGATCATCTTTTATATAAATCACGCGGCGCAATTGTTATAACAGAAATCGTAGAAGTTGTAAAATATGGCGAGTTCGAAAGCGTATTTGACTCATTAACCCGGTTAGACACTATATCTGTACAATATTTAGTTAAGGGTATTACTATTCCTGAGAATATGACTGTGGTAGATAATGTAAAACAATCACAAATTATGACATCAACTAAAATGGCTGCCGGTATATCGGCGATGTTTCCGCAGCTAAAGTTTATATTCAACTGCCCAGAGTTTGTGATGGATAACGCATATATTCCTGTTACAATAACGCGGAATAACTTAGACAAGATGCAGAACCATCAAAACATATTTATAACCGCGACTCCTTATCTGTTCATAGAAAAGGTATATGATATTCGCGCGCAGGACGAGCTAATTTCTACAAAGAATCAAACATTAGAAATCGCAGAGAAGATTAAATATACTCAAACACTAATTAACCTTTTAAAATCGGCCGAATTATATGCGCCGATGAAAGACATCCTAAGCAAAATCTCGGGCCGCGCAGTTAATTTAGAACCCGCGGATAATCCCGAGTCGATAGAAGTAAGTTTTACTAAGTTATCTTTAGTTCCAGAAGCGCGAGTTACCTTAAATTACGACGACATCTTAAACGGATTATCTCTGACAAAACATGAAGCCACGACTTCGCCTAAGTATACAACTATTATAGTCGCGAATACTCAAGGTAAAATGGTAATACTAAATGAGTATATAAACATCTTACATATACTTATGCAGTTTATGAATATTTATAATAACATAGGTCCTAGTTGGGATACTCTATGGCGATATTATGCTAAAGCGCGCGAACATCATCTTAAAACCCGCTCGTCAAAGTAATGTGTAAAGTAAGCTTAAGAAGTATAAACTAAGCAGATGTTGAATTGATATCTTTTTTGTCAAGATAAAATATAGCAGAATAAGTAGTGAGAGATGGTATTAGATATAAATACAAAAAAAGAGTTGATACTTAAATACTTAAATGAAACCTCGGCCGCATGTAAGATACAATGTATAAGATTAATAACTCTTGGATTAGAAGAACTATTGGCTGAACATCAATATATAGATCATAAAGCAATAATAAACAATGTAAATGGCGGGGTTAGTATTATGATAGATAGATTACCAGAAGATATGATTAATGAAATATATCGCATCATGCAAAAAAAGGTACCAATGTTACCAACAGAGTAATATATGCGTATTTATTTACTATGTGAGGGGCTTCATCAAAGAAGGATATGACTCTCTATTTTTTTTGATAAACGCGAGTTGATCTACTATATCACGCTGACAACCTTCAAGACTAGGAAATGCAGTGCGACTCGGGCGTTGTAGTTCTTTTGCAGTTGCATCAATCTCACGCGCGATTTTGAGATATTCTTTTCTCATTTTATGTATATATGCCGCAACTTCTTTAGAATCTGTTCTTTTACCATTCGCGCGGTATACTTCTTTAATATAGTCAATCTGTGACTCTGCATATTCAATGTGGTCTTTATACCAATATTCAACGCCAGTTGCAGATACTCGTTTCTGCTTAGCTAGATTCTTTAGATACTTCTTAAACCCTTCTGGATGATATAACCCGCTATCAGCAATAAGCCGCGTAATGATAGGATAAGCTTTATAGAACCCCTTAAACTCTTCTATTTGCGCGATTAGATCACCACTAACTTGTTCCTTATTGATAGCCCGGAGTCGCGCGATTTGAGTCGCAAGATTACACATGTCCTGTACAGTACTAGTTTCAGTATTAACCTTAATATTTTGAAATGTATTATCATTAGTTTGTTGATATGTTGTTATTTGCGAATAAGGATCATTTGGATCAATACGATGCGTCACTACTCCAATTTTGTCATCGGGGATATTGAGCTCATTAATCTCTTTCTCAGTCAACTCGTCGCCGACTACTGTGTTTAATACATCTGCCATTTTAATGTCGGTAATTTATTTGTTCTATACAAAAAATAGGGTGAGTTAATATTATCAAGTAGATTATATAGTTATATAATGAGCTATATATAATAAGAGATATTATGTCGCTACAGTATATCCCAAATCTCGCGCTATATTTGCGCCAGTAAATATTAGAAAATGCTTAGGTCCGGTATCTTCTATCATGATATCATTTCCGCCGGTTTTTATATGCTCTTCTTCTTCAATATCATTTGCAATGTCTATCCCGGTATAAATATCTATGCCTGAGTGTTTGGTATCTGATTCATTACCTCCTTTTTTATTTTGGGATAATTCTGCAGTATCTTCAATTTTGATATCATCGCTATCACTGTCAGTATTATTATCTACATTGACATTGACATTGACATCGTAATCGCTATTATTGTTATCAACATTGATAAAGTCAGATTCAGAATATAAATCAAAATCTGGTATATTTTGGGGGTCATGTGAGAATACATTAAATCCTCCTTCTATTTTGTTATTATCACTATAGTCTGAATAGTAATTACTGTTTTGTTCATCATCTATATCAGAAGTATATGTTGGCTTATTTTGATAAGAAAGAGATTCTATATCTTCTTTAGATATGTCAGAATCATAATCGCGGCGATTTTCTTCTTCATAAATCTGAGAGTTGTTATTATCTACTCCGCCGAAAAATGGGAATAAAAACATAGTTATTAGTTATTTGTGATTCTATTTTAATTAATATCCAATAAATTATTATTCTTAATTATTAGTCTGCATTGGTAATTACCTATAAATATTAATAGTAGGTTGCAATAGATTAGCTATATCTAAGTAGATATATGTCCAAAATACAGATCAAGTGCACGCATACTTTTTATCAGGTATGCATTAATTGTGGGAACATTAAATAATATAGCTTTAACCAATCTATGATGTCCATCAAAAATAGTGTTGTTGTTGATCATAACTATAGGAAACATAATATCCGCCGATAATATCTTTTGATACTCGGTGTTATATAAATTAGGTTCAGCAACTATTTCGCGCGGGGTTATAGTTTTAACATTAGTAGAGTTTGGATAACTACCCGCGTTGTTTTTCATAGAGTCTACAGTATCGCGCGATAACACCCAACAAGATTTTGTCAATATATTACTATATTCCGCAACATCAATTTTGCGAGATGTTATAATATCAGAATTATGTTGATTCTCATAGATAAATAGGATTAGTTTATTTATTTCATACTTCTTGCCTTTATATAAACAATAATGATCACTTTCTACAAATAAGTTATACATCAACTGACGAGTGAGCCTGTTTATGATATGTATTAATCTATAATAATAAAAATGTATTTTTATTTAACATTAATACTAAAAGCAATAGTTTGCCGCCGATATCAATATGAATCAATCAAACAACTGTAATCGCGGATATTATGAAGAACCAGTAGATTGGGCCGAAGAACAAGCTGCGCGATTTAGTCGCAATCAAACACCTACATCGCGATATCCAATACAAACCGCGCCTATAACAGGCTCGTCACTATATCAGAAAAGGCGGCCTAATATGATGTCGCAAGTAACGCAAATGACTAATTATGATGATATGATCTCATCAAGCCAAGTCCGCGAGATTATTGTACACGGAGTAGCAAAAGCGCGATATGATAGACCGGTAGTTACACACGCTTATCTAAACTCTCCGACGTGTGAATACAACGGATTTACTCCAAAACATCTTAAATCAAGAAAATGGACTATTTGAGCACTAGTCGCGGCGAATAGCGAGAAGAAAGGTTCTTATAATGTAGATTTAATCTAAAATTGAATATTTTTTTATTGATACATACAAATGGATTACCAAGTGTCTGCCGCGGAACTTGTCCCTAAGATCGATGAGTTAGTATTACTCTCAGTTTATGTAGAAGTATTAATAGGCGATATAACATATATATTATATACCGATGTCAAACCAATGTCTGATAAGAAAGAAATCCATTATATCATTAAATATGACATGTTAAAATGCTATCGAGTATCTGTCGAGAAGTCAGTAAAGCAATATGTTGCAATTAACTTAGTTGATGAAAAGATTGACATTGTAAAACTAAAAGAGTTTGTTCGTGATCAAAAATACTCATTATATGAAGAATATACTTCTACAAAGAGTCGCGGCAATACTTCAGTAGATTCTAGATATTTAGCATTGATTGACGACAATGATGTAAAGAATTGGTATAATGTCACTTACTCCGATTTATCTATTGATGGCTACAAATTCGAATTTGAGAATATATTGCCTGAAAAATACTCAAAGTCAACATCATCGCCGACTTCATCATCTAATATCATTGACAAAACTGTATCAGGTGTTAGTGAGATTAGTGAGAAGTATAAAGATCTTTGTCAAAACAAAGGATATAAAGTAGATCGTACAAATAAAAGCGCTTCTAGTGTTGGCGACAACAAGTCACAGCTTAGGGCGAGCACCAGTAAGTCCGCAGCAAGTAATGGAGAAGAATTATGTACTATATTTAATTTTAGAGTGCCTCTATTACGTGATGCATTTATTAAATCATTGATAAAGTATTTTGGCACTCTATCATTTACTAAGTTGTCAGAATGTGTAGAACTAAAAGTACTTATCAATGAAAAAACTACTGCGGATTATGTATATGAAAAGCGCATATCATTAGATCCATATGGCAAAAAAACAGATTTAATTAGACACGAAGTTGTGCAGTTATATAATACTTCTCTTGATAGCGGCAAAGTCAATATAGCGCGGGTCAGTACTAAAAGCGATGACGTTAAGCTAGTATCAAGTAATAGTATCTCCGCGATTATATCTGCCGAATTTAGTATACCATTACAGCCATTCGGAAGTGATAATAAGTCAACTGCTAGAAAGAGCAGAGGCGCAGAAGTCGGGTGTAACAAAGAAGGTTGGACTCTAAAACTAATTGCTAACAATATTCTTCGCGAATATGATGCAACCGCAATTATGGAGTCTAAGAATCTATTTGTTAAGGGCAACAGTTTAGCCGATTGGTTGGCGACTGCCACATTGTTTCATATAGAGTTTGAAACCCGGGAATACACTAAATCATTCGGCGCGGATTTGTCTCACATCATTAACTTTGTTGATATAAAGACATTCTACAAACAAGTACTTGCGCAACTCTGTGTACTATTCGGTAAACCAAAAGAGTATGGTATCACTATTAAGCGTTTAACACCGCAGCCTAAAGGATTAGATAGATTAAAGTTTAATGATCTATATCCGACAACAGGAATGATGATCACGCCGAAAGCAGATGGTAATCATATGATTTATTATGCATATGGAAATAACGCATATATTTTAGAGGAAAATGTACTTGTAATTCAACTGCCGACTTTTCAAAATCACGTTGATCTGTTCGAGGGCGAGATTATTCACAGTAAACACCTTGGAGAAGCAGAAGTCGGCGCCGATACTAAATCCGCGCTAGTTCTGTTATTTGATGTAATGATAATAGGCGGCGAGTCAATGTTTGAGCGCACTACTAAAGAGCGAATTGCGCGGCTAGCAGATGCAACTAAGAAGATGACAAGTATTGTAGAGACTACTCGCGCTATAATAAGTGGAGGAAGCGATGGACAAAGTCGCCGGCGGACTGTAACAGATGAAGATGCCGCGCCGATGATAAAGCTGAGAATGGAGACAAAGCCGTTTGTAGAAGTCGCGGCTGAAAATCCGCGCGCAAGCTATGAATCAATATATCTCGTCGAATATCCTTATAATATAGATGGAATTATGATTATAAGTTCAGATACCAAATATAGCGAAACTAAACCATATAAATGGAAAGACAACAATACTATTGATTTTCTTGTCAGAGAATGTCCCGCTGAGATGTTAGGCCGATTTCCTAATATTAAACAGAATGGCAAAGTATTGTATCATTTGTACGTAGGAGTTAATAGAGCACTATTTGGTAACTTGCGACTAAAACGAGCGCCTATGTATTCTACTTTATTCCCTAGCTTTGATATGAGCACTGTGTCTTATTTTCCTACTTTATTTAGTACACCAGATATGCCGCTTGCTTATATCTATTATGGGCCGCCGGGATTAGATGGTAATATTGTAGAGTTTTCAAGAAAGAAATTTATTACAACAGGTATCAAAGAAGCCGAAGATATCAGTATAGTTGATACTAAAGAAGATGCTGATGACGATGAAGAGGCCGCGGATGATAAAGTAGACGCGCTTATCAAAAGTATAGCCGCGGTTGATAGTGTTGAAACGATAGAAAGTCTTAAACAAGTTATTAACTCTGATGGTATGTACTGGGAAGTCGCGCGAGTTCGCACTGATCGCCGAGACGACTATCTATCTGGTGGATACTTTGGCAACTATTACGATAACGCAATATCTAATTGGAACGCGACACATAATCCACTCGCGTTTGAAGACTTATATTCTTATGAAGAGAAGCAACGCGGAGTATATTTCCGCGCAACTAAATCAGATAGATATGTTACTTTGACTAATTATCATTCTATGCTCAAAACAATGATATTAGAGAAATATGTCCGTGGAGCTGAGTGGGTAATGGATGTAGGAATAGGCAAAGGTCAAGACTTGTTCAGATACGCCGAGTTAGATGTTAAGAATCTGACAGGTGTAGATACTGATCTAATGGCGCTAGATACTTTAGTTGATAGATATATGAAACCTCCACGTACTAATAATACTCGCGACGGCAATAAAGGTGAGAAAGGCGAGAGAGAACGAGATAGCCGCGGAACTAAGATGCCGCATTTAACGGTTATTAATTCTAGTATTGTTAATTACTCAAAAATGTCTGCCGGATTAGCAGTTGTCAAACAAGATTATTATTTGAAGGGACTAAAATCTTTAGATGCTTGTGTATTCAATTTCTCAGTACATTATTGTGTTGATTCATTTGGCGAGTTTATTAAATTCTTGACTAATTGTTTACATAAACAAGTTGGATGTATCATAATAACTGCTTTGGATGGCCGCGCAGTGTTTGATAGACTTGCAGAGAAGAAAGTAGCGCGCGGCGAGTCATATGAAATAAAAGATGTAGACGCAACTAGCGGCGAGTCATATGTTAAATATCGAATAACACGGCAATATACTGAAAATGCATTGCGAATGAACGGTCAAAAGATTGGAGTATTATTACCATTCTCTGTCGGGGAAATGTATATAGAAAGTTTAGTTAACTTTGATTATATCGATACTTGTGTCAAAAAAATAGGATTAGAAGTTGCTGCGACCAGTAAGTTTGAATGGAATGCATTCAGTGAAGAACTCGGATTAAGTGGTAAAGATAGGAGCGGCGCTGAACGCAATATTACTAATCTAACTGCGGCAGATTTAGAATGGGCTTTATTACATTCATTCCGAGTATATACTAAAGGTAAATAAATTTATAGAGGATGTTTATGCATATACATTCGCATAACCCGTCTTACATTTTCATGATATAATATATTATGTGGTAAATTAGTATATAGCTTTATTAATTCTTTTACATCTTCATCACTATACATACCACTATTCTTAATTTTATTAATTTCATCAGTTAATGTTTTAACTTCGGTTTGTTTATCATCGAGATCATTTTGTAGTTTACTATTTTTGATGGCTAATTGTTGTATATCAGATTCAAGGGTAGTATTTTTTGTAAGACTCATACTGTTTTGTTGATTTAATTGTTTGATAGTTTCATTAGTGTCATCACTTTTTTTTAATAACTCTTTAATTTTTTCTTGTGCTTCTATATCTTTTTGTGTTAATTCAGCAAGCTTTATTTTTTCTTCTTCAGATAATATACTTTTACTTTTTATATTCTTGATGTTTTTTCTTATATGATTATTTGCTGTTCTTGTTCGATCTATATCATACTTTAATTTAGTATTTTCGTTAGTCAACCTGGATATTTCAGATTGTTTATCGGTATCGCTTTTATCTTTAACTGCATAAGCTATACCAAGCTTAATTTTTGCATCTACTATAGATATCTTTGGATTTAAAATAGCATCAACATATTGTGTGTCAAAAATTTGACGAAGTCTATCTTTTATATCTTTCATCTCAGTACTAATTTTTTCTTTTTGCGTGCTTAATTCTTTTAATTCAGTATCTTTTTGCGTTCTTAATTGGCTTAGTGCGCTTTCCATTTCTTTATGTTTTTGTGTATTATTATCTAAAAGATTAGATTTACATACTTCCATAGTTGCTTTTAAATCTATCTTAAACTGATCATTTAGTTCTTTTATTTTAGCTTCTAGTGCATCTTCTAATTCTTTTTTACTGACCTGATTTTGCTGTTCTAATTGTTTTTTATGATCTTGCTTTAATTTATCTATAAAAGCAGCATGATCTTTTTTTAGTTGATTCATTTGGGCTTCAGCTTCTCTTAATTTTATACTCATGTTATTTATCGCTTTTTTATTATTATCCACTAGTGTGTTATTTTCATGTTGTAACCGATTAATAGTTTGTTGTATCCCTATGGTATCTTTCCTTGTAGATTCTTTGAGCTCTAAAAGTTCGGCTTCTTTATCTAGAGCCTTTTTATTATTATCTAGTTCATATTTGATTTTAATTATGTCAGCTTCTAATTTTTCATTTGCTTTTAATAATATACTGTTTCTATCTTCTAAATCTTTAATCTCTGGGGCATATTTATCTATTTCTATATTATTAATTAGTTCATTTATGTGATCAGGGTCAAACTCTAATCCTGTTTGTAAGTATTTTAATATTGTATCATATATTCCACTCAATATAGTATTATATTCTGATATAGTATATATATCACTACTAGTTTGCATTTTTCTTAATACCACTAAACTTGATTCTAGTGCTCTATTAACTTTTCCAGTTGTCTTTAATAAATCATTATACTTTCTGTTAATATCTTCATTATGTGATATATGTTTATTAAAGATTTCTTGTAATTTCTGTACATTAACATCTCTAGGAAGCTTTAAAGTCAAAGCTTTCAAGTAAGATTCTTTCATTCCTAAATATGTATTACTTAATTCTCGTCCTAAATTTTTTTTGTCTTTAGGTAGAAATTCTGTGATTATATCTATCAATTCTTCTTGTTTTGTTTCATCTGCTTCATTAAATAATGATTCAAATCTCAATCCTTCTATACTTTTGAGTATTTTTTCTCTATTAACGTCGCCAAGTTCATTTGCAAGATATAATAATTGTTCATAGCTATCTATATAAACTTTATTGATGCCTTCTATACATTTTTCAAAATCAGCTCTTAAGTCATTCACTAGTTGTGGATTTAGACCTCTGTCTTCTATTTTTTTTACTTTTTTTCTAGCATCCTCAATTATGTTATTAATCTCATCTGGTAAAAAGTCATTACTATATATTCTTTGTAAGTCATTTAACACTTCATTAGATAATTTAATTATTGATTTTACATTATCACTACCATAATAGAAGTTTGCCACTGCTGCATTATTAAGTAACTCCATAATTTTTATAAACTTGTCTGATATGTTGGCATCATGATCAGATAGCATCTTAGCTAGTTTTCTGATGTACTTTAAATCTTTCTCTATTTTTCCTAAATCCTCTATTACTTTAGTATTAGATTGTGGACCTCCTCCCAATTTGATATCTGTGCGACTTTTAGTATATACATCAGTCAATAACTTCTCTAGCTTTACTATCTGTTTATAAATATCTGCTCTATTAAACATATTTTTTAATTCATCTATTATTTTTGATATTTCTTCATCTACATTATCAGTTAAATTATATAAAACATATTGCGTATTTTTTGCTAAGGCGACTACCATTATTTTGACACGCATTACTCCTTCCATATATTTATGATAAGCGCGAACCCAATTAGCTTTAGCATTAGATTTATCATATCCCTGAGATAATTCTGATATTTTATTTGATATTGATTTTTGATAGCGATCTAATCGAGCAGCAGCTTGATGTATAGTAGTATTTAAATTAGTTATACTAGAGTTATTACTTAAATAATATAGATATAATTGATTATACATGATCTGAGTAATTTCAACAAAGTCAATATGTACTGTTGACAAAGCAAACCTATAAAACTCATTATCAGAACTATCTTTTAGCTCTGGAAAGTTTTCGCCTATTTTTGTTACCATATTTGATACAAACTCATTTAAGATATTTTCGTCTTTACTATTAGAGTCGTATAAATTTTTACAATCAAGTATATATTCAAACACATATCTTATAAACCTTGATACATTTGGTGCATTTTCTGTACTTGAATCATTCGATGTACTTGACATATTGTAAACACAAGTTAGTAAATTTATAGTATTGTTGATTTTAGTATTTAGAGAGTCATTGAGTTTTTTACTTTCTAGCAAATGGTTAAACTTTGCTAAAAGTTCCTCATCTGTATTCTTTGATTGAGATTTTGGATAATTTATATAACAATTTTTGTCTGTAATTAAGGTATCCATCAATGTTCTTATCTCCTGTACACTTTCTGTATTATTGGTAGGTTGTTGTACTTTCATACATTCGATGATTTTATTAATCTCTGTTTCATACTTTGTATACCCTACCCTTATTAAAGTATAAGGTAGATTAGAATTCAGCTTAGTGTAAAGTATCATAGTATTAAGTGTATCCGCACCTATCCCCGGCTTTACTATTAATATTGCAGATAACCCTAATGGAACCATCAATATTGGAGACAAGCCAACATAATATAGTAATAATAGCGTTATTATCAATAATAGACCAAGTAGAAAATAATCCATCAAGTTTTTAATATCTACTAAACAAAAAAAAATATAATTAATATTTACTATCATTCTATTCGCAAGCGTAATGCTTTAGGTTGTAATGGGATCTTATCTTTAGAGAAGCCAGCATATTCTACAGTCATTAATTTATCTTCATATTCACGCGCGAATAAATCAGGTGAATTTTGTAGTTCCTGATATAGCGCCGATCTCTCTGCTAGCGACATATTAGGTTGCGCGGCAAACTCTTTACCTTCCGCGGTTTGTAGCTTCCATATAATTGCGCCGACATCTTTACCTTTAACCCCGCAAGTATAGCCGACTATTTTAAACTCGTCATCATATCTTATCTTGATCTTAAGAACATCATTAGATCGCACTGATGATGATGTTCCCGGTTTATAGAGTCCTGTGCCTACTCTGACTACCGCGCCTTCATATCCTTGATCTACATAGCCCAAGAACTTATCTAATATTTCTTTCTCCGAATGAACTATCTCGGTCTGAATCATCTTAATATGCGGCACATTATCTGCGCCGACCTTGTCAAATAGCTGGCCAATTAGTGCATATCTATCAGTGAAAGGCCGCGTGTCTCCATCAGTAAAACAGTCAAATATATGAAATATGAGTTGATCTTCTTGTGCATGTGTTACTAACTCAGTTTTAACTATCTTTGCTATGTCCTGCAATTTCATAGTGTGCGAATATAGTCCGCCGTCTAGATATAATTGTGACACTGTCGCGCCGGGACTCGAAGCCGTTTGCTGGTCGAGATATGCCTTATAAAGCAGGTCTAATTCGGCGCGAATCTTGTTGAACCCGCGGATGAACTGTAGGCCGCGACTATACAAGAATATTGACTCGCCGAATACTGTTGCAATGCACCGGATGTCGTCAATCTTAGGTTGCAAGTAAATAGTCTGTGTAGTGTAATTAAGAACATCTGTGACTCGCTCTCGCACAAGATAAGGATCGCCGCGTTTAGGCTTTTTAAGGATTGCGTATATATGTAACAACATAGGAGATATTAACTTGATATTTGAATCCATATCGACATTATAGTTATTTGCGACTTTCTGCGCGTTTCCTTGCGCGACTCCTAGTGCGTTTTTATCCGAACTAGATGCGTCGAGCGCTTCTAAACTCGCGGCGTTAGAGTCGGCGGGGAGTATTTGCCGCGTTCGTTTATGAGTAGTATATGTGCTATAAGCTTCTCTGAGTGCTTGCGTCCATACATTTGTTTTGTTAGAACACCCAAGCGATTTACCAAATGAAACCATAGTAATTTTTGATTCTTGCATCTTGCCATCTTCTGCTCCATATATAGAGCCATAAGTAGCAAATGCATCAGGTATATATTCGTTATTGTAATATGTATCTATGATTGGTAATGGGATAGTGGTTGCTTCATTAGTATTGCTAGATTCCGGCGCAACTTTCTTAAATAAAGACACTACTAAATACCAAACATTTACTTTCCCGCGTTGATTATTGTATCTGAGTTTATTAAATATAAACTGATTATCACAAACGTATCCATCTTCTATCTTTCTAAGATCAACATGTATCACTGACTTATTAACAGAAGGAGTCGCGGTGGAAGTATTTGCAGCGGATGCCATTGTTAAAGTGTATATCAAATATAAAATATTCAATTTTAATACCACCCCTCGCGCGACCCTATCAAAAAATATAATAGATATAGGCCTTGTGTTATGGCTATATTTATCATATAACCCTACTATAAGAGGTTTATTATATCTACCTGATATCATCGCCCATATACTTAATTAGAGAGGAATCAGAGTTAATATACCTATTAGTACGAGCACTATTTTTTGACTCACTATCCGCGAGATTTGTTTCATCATTAAAACTAATTGGATCAACTACATTGATATATGCTGATATATCTTTGTTAATACCGCCTAATGTTATTTGAGCACTATCGGGGCGATTCTCGTATATAATATTTGTAGACAAATTAGTTGATTTAGAGCGACGTCCACGATTGTTATCAGAATTATAAAACCCGGATGATGCCGAGTTATTGAATAGCTTTGGTCGGCGTCTATGCGCGAGTTTCTCTTTATAATCTGTTATATAAGTAAATATCTTTTGAGAGTGATTAGAATATAAATTAAATCGCGATAAGTGATTAAACGTATCTTTATTGATAGTTTCGTATTTCTTATTCTTTATTGACTCGGCACACATCTTATATGAATCCATAATGCGCTTAACAAAAGATAGATTCTCATAATTATAGTTGATATAATTATCTTTGACGTACTTCTCATAATTATCATCTATCTTAGATTCAGCAATCATAGCGTCTATATCATTTGCGCTATATAGCTTAGTTTTTATAACTTCTCTTAGTTGAGATTTATCTTCGGCGGTAATTATCGGAATATTACCGGCTTTTATATATGTAGCAATATAGATCTTACTTATATAGATGATACCTTCG
>Ga0214923_10001514_pt1 | contig 32870 bp, 35 predicted proteins | sample LL1510_MetaG_FD_177993 | JGI IMG/M metagenome (GOLD analysis project Ga0214923, IMG submission 177993) | Freshwater microbial communities from Lake Lanier, Atlanta, Georgia, United States - LL-1510 | ecosystem: Environmental > Aquatic > Freshwater > Lake | place: USA: Georgia | collected...
AAGAGGCTCGTCCTAGTAAAGATCTAAATTACTTCTTATTTCTACGCTGAATACGAGTCTTCTTTAGAAGCTTCTTATGCTTCTTCTTAGCCATGCGCTTGCGGCGCTTTTTGACTACTGAACCCATCTTTACCTCCTTTTTATTTTAGAAAAACCGTAGAATCTGAACGAAATGGTCCAGCACCAATCTCAATCATGACAAACTCGGTCGATTTAACTCTTAAAGAATGCCAATGACCACTATCGGTTGAAAAAGCATGACCGGAGCCTCCAATCATTAATTCACTTTTTAACAATTTCCCGCTCTCATCAAAGGTTCGAGCTTCAGCTTGCCCTAATATTGGTACAAGTACTTCTGGTCTAAATGGATGACAATGTATTTTATCTTCATAAGGCGCTATAAATGCAAGGTACGTAACTTGCATTAATTGACTTGAGTTAGGATGTAAACAGAATCTCGCCTTATTATTTTCATTTTGACGAGCATGTAATAACAAATCCCCAATTAATTCGTCATCCACTTTTAAATTCCAAGACTTGCTATGGAAAATCTGTTTGGCCGTATTTAGGGAAATATCAAAAAGCTTCATTCTTTATTTTCCATTCTAATAATCATACGACCTAATTCTCCAGATCTAAGATCAGTAAGGGCATCATTGATTGACTCTAAACTGTATTCTCGAGCTGGAAAATCAGAAAAATCTAGGCGTTCTGATTCTAGCCAATCCAGCAATAATGGAATATCTTCGTGTGGGTTAGACCCACCACCTTGTGAGCCCACAAAAATCTTTCCAAAGTGAAGAGGTAGGGTGTAAATCGAACTTTTTTCCCCTTTCCTAGGAACTCCAACCAATATCACTCTAGCTTGAGGATGCGAGACTTCATACGCGAGTTCGATACAGGAAACTTTTCCTGTAGTATCTATCGCCACAGATGGTAGTGAGTCTTCATACCAATCAATAAGCTCCTTTCGACACTGCTCTTTACTTTGGAATTGAAAGGTCTTTAAGGCTCCATTGTTTTTAGCATAATTTAGTTTACTTGCTTCGGTGTCAATCACTGCAGTGTTTTTGACTCCAATTGCATTTAAAACTTTTAGCAAAGCTAAGCCAACCCCACCTGCTCCAAATACTAGTACTGAGTCATCAGTACGCACTTTTGCTTCATTTGTTAACACGCCAAATGCAGTTGTGAGAGCACAGCCTAGAAGCGGAAGGAGAAAGTCTGATATTGAAGTTGCTCTTATCGTTGTTACTCTATTTTCTGAGACAACCGCGTGCTTATTAAATGTGGTTACCCAACCTGCGTTAAGCTGCTTTCCTTGCCACACGTATTTCGGAGGTTGGGATTGAATTCCATAACCGGGACGCCAGTGCATAATTGCGTAATCACCTTGCTTCACGGTTTTAACATCCCTTGCAAGATCTAAAACTTGACAGAAGCCTTCATGACCCAAAAGATGGGGAAGAAATTTATCTGGACCTTTAATCGCTTCTATCTCATTGATTTGAGCTCCACAAATTCCACTTGTAATTACTCGGACAAGAACTTGTCCTGAATGTAATACCTCTGGAATTTCAATTTCATCGACAATGAGTTTTTTCGATGTCTCCTTTAGAATGGCAGCCAGTGTTTTCATAATTAAAAATTATCTACTCAAAGTAAATAAACTCATAGTCACCCGTATACCCAAATGTTTTGTAAGCCCACAGCCATTCATCAGTATCCATGATTGATTCCGCGGTTAGGGCCCAACATTCCAAGTTGAACATTTCCAGCTCGTTTCTAAAACTCTCGACCATAATATAACCGGCTTTGCCAACACGCTGAACTTCACTTACCGCCTTCTCTAATTCATAAATATGCAAGTTATGAAATGTACCCAATGAAATTACTAGATCAAATTCTTTATCCCTAAAGGGAAGAGGTTCTTGGGCCTTGGCTATTCTAAAGTCGCCTTTCAATTCTGGGTGCCTATTGCTGAGGCCATATTCTGAAATATCTATCCCGTAAATGTCTAGCCCAGGCTCCAAAAGTTGCATCTCGTACAATAAATAACCCTTACCACACCCTACATCAAGTATTTTGCTATCTTGCTTAAGGTTATAGCGATCAATTAGTGCTTGAGCTACAGGCTTCCATCTACCAGGAATATATTTATACCCACCGTAACCATATCTCCGATCTCCATCCCAATAATCTTGCCCATAATTCTTTGCTTTAACCATAGCTTCAACTTTATTATCATTCATCCGGGCCAAATAATCTCGTTTTGTCGAAGTGTGCAATGAAGTGACTAAATTAAGTTCTTTTCCCATTATTCCCTTTCACTCCTTTAAGGCATCTATTAAACCTTGTGAATCTAGTCCATGAGCCGTTAGGTGATCTTTTTGGCTTCCGTAGTTATGGAGGTAAGCGAATGGTAGACTCTTACTGCACAACTTGCTTGTATCTAAATTCTTAGAATGAATTATTTGAAGGACTCGTGAAAAAAGTCCTCCTCTCGGAATATGCTCTTCGGCAACTATCACCTTTTTTGCATGCTCGTAAATATTTACCCAAGCATCAAACTCTATTTGCGAAATTTCAGGGATATGGATTACCCCAACTTTAGTAATTCCAATTTGTCTCAATCCTTCCATTGCGCTCAATGCCTCATGAACTATAATTCCTGTGGAGACAAAGAGGTAGTCCGGCTGAAGATTGCCATAGATCTTTGGTAATTCAGGATATTTTTGATTTTCAGGAGAAAATATAGGTTCCCCTCCTTTTCCAAAACGAACATACCAAGGTTTGGAATCTGTTATTGAAGTTCGCAAAAGTTCACGCATCTCATTTGCATCTCCAGGCGCAAAAATTCTCATTTTAGGAATTCCCGACATCAAAGCCAAGTCATCTATCGCTGTGTGAGTCGGCCCAAGTGGTGCGTAAACCATGCCACCTCCGCTCGCCAATAATCTTACAGGTAGATTATGCAAAGCAATATCCATTGCTATTTGCTCATACGCTCTACGTGTGAAGAAATTTGCAATCGTGTTGACATAGGGAATAAAGCCCTCTTTCGCAAGTCCAGCAACAAACCCAATTAAATATTGCTCTGAGATTCCTTCCATAAAGAATTGGTCTGGAAGCTCATCTCGCATTTCTTTGAGGGTTCCTGCGCCAAGATCCGAACCAACGAAAACTACACGTGGATCTAGTTTTGCTAATTCATAGACAGTTTGCAAAGCTGCTTGTCTCATGAATACAAGTCGGCTTTCAAAGTTTCAATTTCTTGAGTAGTTATTTTTGCTTTATGGTGCCAAATAGAGGAATTTTCTGCAATTTTTATTCCCTTACCTTTAACAGTATAGGCAATCACACATCTTGGGAGTCCATTTGATTTCATGTTTAAGACTTGTTCTAGGGCCACACAATCGTGTCCATTTACTTCGAAAGTTTCAAATCCAAACGCTTCCCACTTTTCGCGTAGTGGTCTCATGTCTAGAACTTCTTGCACTAGACCAGAAGCTTGCATGTTGTTGTAATCAACTATAACTACGAGATTGTCCAGTTTATGTTTAACACAATGCGCTGCCGCTTCCCAATTTGACCCTTCATTCAATTCACCGTCTCCTACCAAGACAAAAACTCTCCAATTTTGTTTCTTCATAGCCCCGGCTTTAGCAATACCTGCAGCAACCGGTAGGCCATGTCCCAGAGAACCAGTAGAGAATTCGATAGATGGAATGAAGGCACTTTCGGGATGACCCCCAAATTTTGAGTTATAGGTACAAATTTGGGATAAATCTAGGTCCTCAAGTAAGCCCTTTTCTTCAAGAACCACATATAATCCAAGACAACCATGTCCTTTACTCAAGATAAATCGATCCCGATTTGCCCATTCTTGCCCTCTAGGTGGACCTGCTATTTGCATCACACGGTCATACAACACATCAATAATCTCAAGAATTGAAAGAGCTGGACCGATATGCCCTCTTCCCGCATTTCTGGTTACCTCAAGTAGTCGCTCTCTCAAACGAATTGCTTTTGCAGAAAGACCAATCGCAAGCGCTTGTTCATGCAGATTGTTCACTTTCATGAGATTACCTTACCTTGAATTCAAAAGCTTGTCTTGTATTTCTGAAACATCTTTTAAGATAGCTATTTCAAGACATCTTTCGAAATCTATTTTCAAATCTGACAAGCGCTGTTGCCGATATTCCAGAGTCATTCTCCTAGCAATAATCGTCGCCCATTTTGCAGCAAAAAAAGGAGCACAATTAATTACTAGATCTAAACCAATTCCTAATTCCTTCTCCGCCCATTCAAGAGCTATAACTTTATCTTCGAATGAGAATTGATTTCTAGGGTGAAGAAGATAATCCAAAATCATTTTCACTGCTGAGTCTTTCCCAAAAAATTCAAGATCTAAAAAGTAATATTTCTCGTCTTTCATAATCATATTATGTGGCCCGATGTCTGAAAAACTATATGTCAGCGAGTGCTTCGGAAAGTTTATTGAATGTCTCGCTTCTAATACTCGCATAACTGCTACTATTAATTCTTTCTCTTTCTTAAGTGAAAGGTCAAATAAGTTTATTCTTACCCTAATTTGATTCAGAACTTCTGAGGTTGAGAAAGCAGCATCTACAGCATTTTCAAAGTTTCGATTTCTTGCATATATTTCCTTCAGAAGTAAAAAAGACTTAAGAATCTCTTGGTTTGTCTGTTTATTGCACCCTGGAGTAGTACCAGATATAAATTCTAAACAGATACTGTCGTCAGCCTCCAAAGTTTCATGAAGTTCTGGTAAACACAAAAATCCATTCTTTCTCAAGAACAAGTAAGCCGAAAATTCACGTTGCCTTGCATCTCTTATCCTTCTTACATCTCCCCGATAAATCTTTAAAACTAGTTCACTCCCACCATAATTGAACTGGAGGAACTTGCTATTACCTCCAACCTGGGAATTGCCTTCGCGAAATAAAGCACCCTCTTTAATGAGAAATCGAATAAGACTCTCTGAATCAGACATGAGTAATAATTTCATTCATATTCATAATTCGGATAGCCTTCTTTGTCTGTTTTTCTGTATCGTTTCTAGTGAGTAAAAAATTTGTAATACCTTTTGGATAAGAATTATCATCAAAAATCTCATATAAATCATCAACAAAATGCGTGATTTGAAGACCCGCAACACGAGAAATCTTTAAGTTTCTTGTTTCCTCAAAGAAAATATTATTTTTTGGAATGTCGATAACCTTTCTAAGTACTTGATCAATCCACAAATTAGCCGGCGTTCTCAAGTCAAGTTTACTTTTAACAGAAAAAGAAGTTTTATGACTGACTATAAAAACTTCAGCCCTAAGCTTCTTTAAATGACCGTATACTTCAATTACGCCATCTTCGATTAAAGCTTCGCGAATACCCTCAGTGTAGAGCCATTCTTGGACATTGAGCCAGTCAAGTTTATATTCGCCTTTTCTACGGAAATGAGTCTTTAAATCGTCCAAGGAATTTACTTGGTTTAGGTCATGAGCTCTAGCCCATGCTGTTGCCGGCACGTCATAATTAACAAGGGTGTTGTCAAAATCAAATCCAAATCTCACCGGAGTTATCAGTGGACTTCCAATTCTTGCATTCTCTTGATATTGAAATAAAGCGGATTGCTCATAGGGTCGACAAATCTATTAGATTGAAAAGCTTCCACTAAATCAGAAACTGCCATACCAACATTTCGCTTGAAAACAAAACCAAGTTCTTGCAAAATTTTTGTCGAATCAATCCTGTAAGATCGAAGGTCATTTGTCTTTTCATATACTATCTTTTTTACACCAGTATTTTCTGCTACTTCCATCGCTATGTCTTTCAACATTAAATTATCAGCTCCTACGTTGAAGATCTGATTATTTACTTTTTCTACCGGAGCATTTAGAGCTAGAATGTATGCATCAACCATGTCTTCAATATGTATGTTGGGTCTAAACTGTGATCCGCCAAACACCGTTATTTCCCCCTTATTTAATGCGTGGTTCGTGAGAATATTCACCGATAAATCAAATCGTTGCCGTGGGGACCAGCCGCAAACTGTGGCAGGACGTAGTACCGTGCATATAAAGTCCCCAGATGAATAATGAAGAAGAAGCTCCTCGCATATTGCCTTATATCTAGAGTAGTCAGTTAACGGTTCTAAACTCAAATTTTCAGTGACTTTCTCTTCAACTTTTACACCATAAACTGAAGACGAAGAGGCATATATAAAACGTTGGACGCCACTTGCTTTAGCGATTTTTACTATAGGCTCAAATGCCAGGAGATTTATACTCTTTCCCAACTCCGGATTAAGGTCAAATGAAGGATCGTTGCTAATACACGCCAAGTGAATTACATCTGAAACACCATATAAAAATGATTTTACTTTTTCTTGCTGTCTTATGTCTACTTTTGCTAATTGGAAATTAGGATTTTCGAGAATTGCATTATCAAAAACATTTAATCCGTACCAATAGGTATCAAGTGCGACAACTTGGAAATTACTTTGCAATAATTTTGGCACTAGACACGATCCGACATAACCACCTGCTCCAGTAACTAAAATTTTACGTTTGCTTAAATCCATGTGTGAATCTTAGCCTAGTAATCCTTTAATATACCTCTTTAGATCAACTAGATTAAGTGCAGATTTATGCCCTAGTGATGAAACTTCTTGGGCAGCACAGATACTTGCAACAAGACCGATAATTTCTATTGGTGCATTTTGAAATGCCAGCATTGAAGCTACGGCGAATACTGCGTCACCTGCTCCTACTTTATCTATGACTTTATCTGCAAGACCCGGGGTATAGCTATAGTTACCCGAGTCATCAAAAACAAGCAATCCTTTTGATCCAAGAGTAACTACTGCAAAACTTGATTTCATTTTGTCCATAATTATGGGTAAAACTCTTGGGTAATCAAGCTCTTTTGTTTTAAATTCGAGTTCAAGTTCACCGCCATTTAGAGATATAAAATCAGCGCGACCATATTTGGAAATAGTATTGAAACCTCGATTTCCAGCATTCATTTGCGTGTTTACAGCAATGAAACTATTCAAATTCTCAAGATGCGCAATTAGTCTTGAGTTGAAAAAACTGTGACCGTAGTCCGCAATTATGACTGGACGGTTGCTGCCCTTTACAGCATTCTCTATTTTCTCATAAGTCTCTTCTTGGAAGTACTGAGGATTGTAGTCATAAATCTCAAAAACTCTCGACCCTGAACTTAAATCTATAAATCTTTGTTTCTTTATCACTTGGGAACTGTGATCGTAAATTACAATTGGCTTTATACCAGGTCCCACATTACAGAAGATGTCTTCAGCCTCACGAGCAGTCTCAGGTAAAACTAATATCAATTCGGACTGCCCGCTCAAGGAAGCACACACATTAGCAATCAAAGAAGATCCACCGGGAAAGTTTCGGGTCTCTCCTTTATGAAAGGCCAATAACGGATATTTTGAAGCTTTACCAAGTGGAGTACAGTCAGTGTATACATCTAAAATTGATTCTCCTAAAATTATGGGGTTTATGTTTTTTATGTTTTCTAAGTGACTAACAATCTCGTCGATACTAAATCTTGAACGCAATTCACTTATCCACTTTGATTTTTCCGAATTTCCGAGCAAAATACTTCTGTTAATCAAATGTGTGCTACTGGAGCGAAATCCGCGAGTGAATTCGATTACACCACCAACACTCTCTACGACTTGTTTTTCTTCGAGGATTTTACCAGTCTCATCTTTATCAAATTGCTCATATTCCTCACCCTTAACATAAACTTCAGGTTTCAATCTCTCAATGATTTCTTTGCTTGACACACTATCGGAAATAACAACATAATCAACTATTTCAAGACTGGATAGAAATTCAGCTCGATGATCCTGAGAAAAGAAAGGTCTGCTAGGCCCTTTGTTTACAAATCTATCGCTGGTGATACTTACAATCAAGATGTCTCCGAGAGACCTTGCTTGTTTGAAGTGATTCAAATGACCCGGGTGAACTAAGTCAAAAACTCCATGGCATAGCACAATTTTCTTTTGGGGATAACTTTCTCTAATTTCTTCAACTCTTTTAATCAGACTTCTCTCTTCCAAAATTTTGCTCAACATTATCTATTCATGCCTTCTTATCTAAGAAGGCGAACCACTTTTCCGTTGCCTTGCCGATACTATCGCGGTCCCAAATCGGTGCATCTTTCCAATGTTCTATGTTGTTGATCATTACTTTCACTCCTTCTTCAAAACTTATATAAGGTTGCCATTCGAGTTCTTTCTTAATTTGTCTTATATCCGCAAAAGTGCATTCAGGCTCTCCGGGTCGCTTTGGAATGTAAATTCGAGGACCTCCTATCAAATCTGCTAAATAATTAATCGCGTACGTTCCACCAGAGCCGACGTTAAAAATAATATTTTTAATTTGAGACTCAGCTCCAGCAATAAATGCAGAAACAACGTCTGTAACAAAAGTAAAATCACGTGTTTGCATTCCATCTCCGACGATTGTTAACGGTTTGTTATTAGCTCTCTGAGCTAATAAAACACCGAAGACAGCTCCGTATGTTCCTGAAGTTCGTGCTCGAGGTCCATAAACGTTGAACAGCCTGAGACTAAGAAATGGCATATTGTAAACTTTGCACCAATGTGTGACGCAAAGCTCTCCCAAATGTTTAGTCATTGCGTATGGGTATTCGGTTCGAATGTCCGAGTTCTCTGATGTCGGATACTTGTCTGGAATTCCATAACAGGAAGAGGAGGCGGCATAGATAAATTTCTTTATATTACTATTTTTGCAATGTTCAAGTAAATTAACAGTTCCTGAAACATTAACTTCAAAATATCGTTTAGGATTCTCAATCGAAGGAACAATATCTGCTAATGCTGCAAGGTGAAAGACGTAGTCAAAGTCATTACCAATTGAATTTAAATCTTTTGAATTTGATATATCGCATTTCATAAAAGTGAAATTATCGTTATTAATAATTGAGTCGATATTGGTTAGTCTTCCAACACTTAAATCGTCGACGCCTGTGACTAAGAAACCTTTTTGCAAAAGCGCCTCACACAGGTGGCTACCGATAAAGCCTGCCGATCCCGTCACTAGGCATTTCATGCGGCACAGGATACACTCATCCCACTAATAGCCTAACAATCTCTGTAGGTAAATATGAGTAAAAAAATTAGAATCCTCGAGGGTTTATTATGAAAGTGGTTAAAGCATTCGTAGCTCTAACTAGAGATTTCTTAATTATGGTTCTTAATTTATTCATAACCCTTATTAGTATTCGACGTTTGCATCATTTTGTATTGTTTAGGGACTTGATAACGAAACTCTCGCATCTTTTACAGATTTTACAAATCGAGTCTTTTTACGATTCTCCTTTGCTGTTCGAAAGGAAAATTCTAACTAAGGTTTTCATAAAAAATTCTTACGCCCATCAGTACGGTTTGGCAAAGCGAGCGGAAGAAAAGTACCTTGAGGAAGGTCACTTAAAAGCGTCTCCTACGTTTATCGAACATTCTATGTGCACGATCAAGGCAAGAGCTGAAAAGTTTCATTCTCGAGTGTTGATTCTAGGACCCGAATGGATTTCCGCTTTTGGACATATATCAAATTTGTCACTATTCCCAAAAGCAGAGATGCTTGGTTGGCTACAATTTAGCGAAAAGATAATTTGTGGTGGTAAGTCCGCTAATTCAAGTATGAGTGACCTCTATTCCGAATGGTACACTTTTTTGAAAACTGATCCTAAAACTCAATCCTATCTCGATCTTTGTTTTCGTGACTCGTATCAAAGTATGAATGCAATACCTATAAATGAAAATGAAGTTTTGGACACTTATTCTGCTCAATTCAAAATTGAAGAGGAGTTTGCTAGGAACTTTGGGAATGATTTTCATTTATTGAATCCGTCGGAAGATTTGAACCTCTCCGGAAAACAATTTCTTGAAAAGGCAGGATTGGATGCTGATTCCTGGTTTGTGACCCTCCATATGCGAGAAATGCACTCTACAAGCCAATACAGAAATGGCGATAATGTTGATCCTACCACCTATATAGATGCAATAAAAAGAGTTTTAGAATTTGGGGGACAAGTAATCCGAATCGGGAACTCAGGGATGACACCACTCAGTTTACTAGGCCTAAAACATGAAAGAGTTCTCGATTACGCTCATATCGAAAAGAACGATCCTGGCTTGGACGTTTTTTTCTTGAGTCAATGCAAATTCATGATTGGAACTGGTTCTGGTCCTATAACTTTTCCCAATGAATTTGGTCGCCCAGTCTTGTACACAAATACACCGGCAATTGGAAGAACTCTCCGCCTACGAGGAGTCTCTACCCCTCAATTACTCCGAGATCGCGAAACTGAAAAATTACTCAACATAGATGAGATGTTGAGTAATCCCTTGGGTTGGAATGTTAGAGAAACTACAAAAAGATATGAGCGAGTTAAAAATACTTCTTTGGATATAGCAAGTGCGGTGATAGACTTGGAAAATATAGTAAATGAAAATCCTGATAACTTTTGGAAATGCCCAAATTTGCCTGCTTCCAAGGAGTCAGCCTTTTCTGAGTGGAAAATTGGTGTACCCATCTCGAATTCATTCTTATGCAAGTACGGTGGTGAGCTAACTGCATGATGACTCACGTTGTCTTTGGTGGACATTCTCCCATCGCGATCGGAATTACAAAATTGTTATCCCAAGAAGAGGATGTGTATCATTTCTCTCGAGAAGTGGATAATCTTCTAAAGAATCAATTCCAAAATAATTCTCACGTAAATTTCAAGACGTTTTCCTTACAAGACGATGGCTCTATTGATTTAGAACAGATAATCAAAGAACTTGCAGAAATTGATCCACATACTGTCATATTTGCTGGAAGGTTTAGGGGAATAAATTATGATTCGTTAGAAATGTACAAATTCGAAGTTTTATTTCCTATTAAGATCATAGAATCTTTTACGCTCGCTAAGTCTCGTTTAACGAATATCATTTTTCTTTGTTCGCCTGCTGGAACCAAAGTAGTGCCAGATCAGGATATTTTCTATCACGTAAACAAAGCGTCGATAGATCAAATAGTTCGTTACTACTCTGTTAATGTTCCCAAAGTTCGATTTAACGGTATTTCCCCTGGAGCATTCGTTTTGAAAGATAGAAATGTGGATTTCTACAATTCAAATACAGTGATTCGGGATAGAATTAAGGACTTCATACCAACAAATGAGATGGTTAAAGTTGAAGATATTGCACTCCTCACACGATTTCTTATTTCAAGTGAAGCAAAGCAGATAAATGGCCAAATCCTCCAAATTGATGGAGGTTACAGAAATAAAGAAGAGTCGACGAATCTATTCAATTAGCATTAGCCTTGAATTTAAGCAAAGTTTAGAAATAGATTTCTCTCAAAAAAGGAAGAGGAATGATCAGTCTTCCCTTAAACTCTAAATCCTTTAATCTATCTAAGATGCGATTTGAGTGTTGCCATGCTAACAAAATTGAAAATTGATTATGGGCGGCTTGGATCGAGGCAAGCGGCAAAACTTGAATTCCACTTCCTGGCGCAAAACTCTGCCACTTTCTTTCATCGTCATCGAAGAGATTCTCGATTAAATGATTAATTTCCAAGTAATTTGATAAATATGTTGTGCTAATTGAAGCTCCAATTCCTGTCATAGTACCTATACTTTGTTTTCTAATAAAGTTTTCTAAGTTATTTTTTTGCGCCTCAATTCTCAATTTCAAATTTAATATAAACTCTGCGCTTTTACAATTTTGCCATATTTCCCGTTGAAGTAGTTGGTGTACAGAATTTGATTTTTTTCTACCCGAAACAGTCTTCGAGAATGTCGCTACCAATGAACCCCCTTTATGTTCAACTCGCGCAACATTTATCAATCTCAGACCCGTTTTTGTTCCCAGTCGGTCTAGGTCGCTAACCGTCAAGTACGTAAGGTGATCATGCCCAACATAGTCAAACATATTTATTGAGAATTGGTCAGGATGGTAGCCAGTTACTACGTTCAAAATTCCATTTTCCTTCAGAAGCATTTGGGCCCCTAAGAGAACATCAGTTAAATTTGGAACATTAGCAAGGGCATAATTGATTGTCACTAAATCGTAATAACCTCGTTCTCTTGCAATTTGTTTTGCTAATGTAGAATCAAAATATTCTCTTAGAGTTTCGATTCCATTGGTATTTGCAACCGCGGCTGGATGTTTTGCAGGCTCAATTCCAATCACGTTAAAGCCTTTTTCTGAAAGCGACTTTAGAAAACTGCCATCATTACTTCCTATATCTAAGGCAGTTTTTTTTTCTTCTTTAAATAGAATACTAAGTTTCTCCGACAAATCCTCATAAAACTCCGATAAACCAAATGTAATCTTAGTTTGATAAAGATAGTCATCATATTGAGTGTGAATGTTTGTTTCATGAAGTAACTGGAGTAGTTCGCATCTAGGGCATATTGCTAAAGTTAGATCATGCTTCTTATACTGTAGAGCTTTAGTTAGGTCTTTAGTAAAGAGATCGCCATAGACACAATCAGGCATTTTCCACACTGCCTGTAGTGAGCTTCCGGAGCAACCTCTACAATTGGCTTTTCTTTTGGTTGCCATTTGGCTAGTATACGGTTGATTTACCGAAAAGGGGCTCATTGAAAATACCCATAATACTTTTGCTTAGAACTGGACCACTAGGTCATTTTGTTCTTGACACAGAAATGATGATTTATCTTGCTAATGAGAAGAGATACCCTCAAAAAGTTTATTATATCGCCGACTCTCGCGTGGGTAATGAAACTTTATTTGCTGAACTCGCAAAAAAAATAAATATATTGCGATTTCGCCGTTTTTTCTTTTTCATTCGCCGACTATTAAGAAAGGCCTCCAGTAATTATTCGCAACAGATTGCCATTCTAGAAAATTATGACCTTTGTTTACTGCCAAAGATTCATGCGGAGAAATCAATCTTCGAACCAGAAGATGACTTCCTTGAGGAGGAACTCCATTATTTGAGGGAAAACTTTGCAATCACTGATGCATCCAAGGTGGTATGCCTTGCAATCCGTGATTCAGGGTATGACTTGACAATGGGATTGCCCCTTAGTGAAATGGCTAGCTTTCGGAATACGCCGGTAGACTTCTTCAAGTCAACTGTAGAAGAGCTTAATCTTCAGGGATATAGAGTATTCAGATTAGGGAGACATAATGTAGAAAAATTGAAATTATCACGCGACTCCCAATATTGGGACTTGACTGAACTCAGCTATGTTAATAAAGACAAACTTGAACTCGCTATCGCGCTAAGGTCACAATTCATGCTATCCACGGGTACAGGAATCGAACAAATTGCAGCGATTTTTAGAAAGCCCATCCTCCTAATCAATTTAGCAATGACCGCTATGGTCCCTACCCAAGTTTATAAGAGAGTACTGGTATCTGATCACCTAAAAATGAAAGAAGAAGTATGTTTTAAGGTACCTTTCGAAGAGCTGGTCTTAAATGGGTATTTTTCATCCTATGAATTCGTCAAGCAAATTAGAGAGGGAAAACTTCGCATAAATCCAAAGAATTCAGAAGAAATCAAGAATTTTGTGCTTGCATCAATTGACTTTAAGGATTATCGAGCATCTGAAACGCTGTCAGTGAATAGTGACTTAATCTCTTTATTCAAACGCGGTTTTTTTGTATACTAGATAAGGTAGCCTAGGGGGAAAATGACATACGAACCGCAGTATGAAGAAATGATTGAATTTGTAAATAATTTTGGCGTTTCTTCATTAGGCATCCACACTTCGATCGGGTGGGAAGAGGATCCCAAACGTCTATTGTTTCACTTGGGTAGGTATAAATTCGTTAGTAAAATGTTTTCTGGTTTCGATCGCGTTCTAGAAATTGGATGTGGTGATGGGTTCGCGTCACGAATCGTAAGACAAAGTGTAAATAGTTTAGATGCTTTGGATATTGATCCTACTTTTATTCAGGATGCAATTTCTCGGAATAGAAGTCGATGGAACATAAGTTTTTCGATTCATGACATCTTAGCAAATCCCTGGGATAGAAGTGATTATGATGGTATTTTTCTTTTGGATGTTTTTGAACATTTTCCTAGACATCAAGAAGACATCCTAGTGTCTAATATTGTTTCATCCTTGAGAGGTGATGGAGTTGTAATTATTGGGATACCCTCACTTGAATCGCAAAAGTACGCTTCCCCTCGGAGTATCGCTGGCCATGTGAATTGTAAGTCGGGAGAAGAATTGAGAACCACTTTACTTAAGTTTTTTAAACGCGTTCTAATATTTTCAATGAATGACGAGGTTGTTCACACAGGATTTTATCCACTAGCACACTACCTTTTTGCGGTATGTACAAGCCCACTAGAAGGCGCTACAAAGTGAGAGAGGGTAAAAATGCTTTAGTTGTGGGGGGAAGTAAGGGTTTGGGTGCTGAAATTGTGAAAAGTCTATTAGCTAGTGATTATTCAGTAACTGTAATTTCTCGTTCTAAAGGTGAGTTGGAAGATGGCGATGCAATGAAATCTAAGCGCCTTTCATTTTATTTTGTAGACTTTTCTGACGTAGATTTAGTCCGTTCTATTTTGAAAGCACAAAAAATAGATTTTACCTCCTTTGATGTGGTCGTAAATAATCTGGGCGGGAATCTAGACGAAAAAGATCCACTTGCTGAGTACAACAGTTTTGAACGAGTTCTTTGGCACAATTTCGGTTATATCGTAGAGGTGAATCGAGCTTGTATTGAAGGAATGATTCGCCGTGGCCACGGAAAGATTTGCAATATCTCCTCAGTTTCCGCTTTGGAGAATCATGGTGCACCTCAATACTGTGCTTCGAAAGCAGCCCTCAATTCATACACGAAGGCTGTTGGCAGATACCTTGCCTCATACGGCATAACAATGTTTGGAATAATGCCTGGGGCGATATTAGATAACAATGGCTACTGGTCAAGAATGAAAGTGTCGAATCCGAAGCACTTTATGGACTTTCGAAATAGTAGGCTGCCAGCAGGCCATTTTCAATCTGCAACAAGCATCGCTCATTTAGTCACTTTTATAGTAGACGAAATTGATTCCTTGGCTTTTGCTGGAGCTGTTTTGCTTGCAGACGGTGGGATTTCTCGGACTTATTTATAAATTTATTGATTTAATACTCTTTTTGGCGTAATTGATAATCCTTTTCCTAATTGCTAAATTGAAGAAAAGCCGACTATTACTCCACTATTTGATAAGTTTGTGTGCCGATTAATTCCACCTTTACGCCAGAGCTTGAACCGTATAACTTTGCTTCTAATTCTTAGGAAAACGTTGGAGAAAAGTGTAAGCATCTCGACAGCAATTGCTACGATGGAAAACCAGCCAAATGTTCCATGGGATCCATTCTAAACGGATTCTAGAACTATAAATTGGTCTTATTTTTTGCAACTTCTCTTCACTCCCTAAAAAAGATATTGATCTGAACGCAGACCGCATTAGCAAGATAATTTTCTCTTTGGCTCTGCGGAAGATTGAAGCTCTGCTAGTGCAGTTCTCGGCATTAAATGCGGAACAAGTGCTCAAAACGTTTTTTACCAAATATTTATCACGCTCTACGTCATTCAATTTCGAATGATGATCTATATAAAAGTTAAGAGTTTTAATGATCGATTCTACAATAGTTTGAGCTCTCAATTTATAAAGTTCTAAACCTATTGTTGGATGCGCTAATGTCCAGTCAGCTTTTACATCAAAACTTCGCTTATAGAAAAGACATAATCTAGTTTCAAGATAACGTCCGCTCAGAATACAGGCTAAGATAAAAGCTACGGATAACCCGTTAGCACTTAATCTATCGTTTTGATATGAATTCATAGAAGACGAAAACGCACAATAGAGAGCATTTTTTACCACTTCTGATCTTTGAACAGATAGCCAAATAGCATCAGGTAGATTCTTCTCGGAGTCTAAACAATGCACTAGTCTATCTGAAGTTCGAATTTCGCAAACACCCTGTGAACTCTTATCACTTGATCTTTTTGAAATATAACTTAAAGAGAAATTACGCCAAGAATAAATGCCATTAATATTCATTTTTTCTTCCAACTGCCAAATAACCTTTTCCACATTGGGAGCGTAAAGGAAATCATCGTCGTTATTAAATGCCGAATATGGACGACTTATCTGACTTGATATCCATCTAAATCTAGCGGGAAAGCTTTGATCTCTTTGGTATACAAGTTGAAATTTAGGATGGAATTTACCAGACCGACGAATCAATTCTACATATTCTTCGGTTTCTGAATTTTCCGATCCATCAGCAACTATAAGTTGGACTGGATATCTTAGCCAGTACTGGAGAACATGCTTGAATTCAAAATATCGATCTTTCGTCATACAAATAATCGCAAGTTTTTCCAAACCTGCAAAGTCTTTCCTCAGTGAATCTTTCATTTTTTCCTTATCAAAAATAACTATCGTTTAGATATCTTTAAGTCTTAAAAATCTGCAGAGAACTAAGTCTTTATCCAATAGCCACTGGGTGCAACTGTAAGAGCTGCTCTAGTTTCAAAAGATACCATGTTTTGGAACTCAAACTGTCTTGAATTCATATACTCTATGACTGCTGATTTCGGGCTTGCTCCCGGCCCCCATTCCCTATCTGGATCGACCTTCAAATCTTCAATTACTGTATCTAGGACTAAAAGCATGCATCCAGGCGAAACTAGATCAGCGTATAGTTTTAATTCATCTAGAACATGGTCATGGGTATGGTTTGAATCCAGTGCAATCATAACTTTCTTGAATGGTGACGCAAATGCTTTTACTTTTTCAAAAACTTCAAGGTCTGTAGAACTTCCTTGCTGTAGTTCTATCTGTTGGTTGAATTGAGATCCAGAAATTGCTCTCTTAGCATGTTCTCGAATATCAATATCTACCCCCAATACTTTTCCATCTATTCCACAAAGTTTCTGCATTGAAGCCCAGAAAATAAGCGATCCACCGCGGGCAATTCCAGTTTCAATTATTAAGTCGGGACGTGTTTTCCAGACTATTTCTTGGAACATTACGAGGTCGCCAGGCATCTGAATAATTGGTACACCCATCCAATCGAACTGATAACTGAACTTATTATCTACGGCCTTCTGCATCCAATCTTTGGATAACTTGCGAAACTCTTCATCTTTTGCTTGTATGTCTAAGAAACTATTGCGCCAAACCTCAAACTCTTCATCCCATGGTTTATACATATTCTTCCTTACCCATTATTGGCAGTCATAACTTTTAGACAACGCTCTAAACCCTCTTGAATATTTATCTTAGGACTCCATCCTAAAATTCTTGAGGTTTCATCGATTAGAGGGTTTCTGATACTTGCGATTTTCCCACCATCAATTATTACCGAAGACTTTTCAAGTATTTCATTCGCAGCAGAGACAATCTGGTCTAAAGACACTAATTCAGAGCCGGCCAAATTCAATATCTTGGTGTTAAGTAAATCAGGACCTTTTGAAGCCGATTGCAGTATTCCAGTAATTAAATCATCAATGAAAATGAAGCGACGCGCCGTCTCTTTAGACCCGACGTTTATCTCACCTCCCACATAAACTTTTAGTGCGATGCTTTCAGCCGAAGAGCCAGGCACTATCCGTGGGCCATAAACTATTCCGAATCTAAGAATTGTGTAGGGAACTAAAGAAGTAGATCTAATCAAGGATTCACCAAATAGTTTGGTCATTGCATAGAGAGAATTAAGATCTGCTAAATCCAAGTGATCGCTCTCTCTTTGTTCAGTAACTTCTGGGCGCTCTGGATAAACCCATTCTGATGAAGCAAATAGAAAGTGCGCTGCGTTTGATTTCTTTGCATTCTCGAGCACCAATGACGTTGCCCGAAGATTCGCATCAATTGCTAGAGTAGGATTTTCTCTGCACATTGAATCGGTAGAGAGAGACGCCAAGTGGATAATTGTAGATTCTGAAGGAATTTTGTCGTAAAAATCTTGACTTACGAGATCTAGTTCTAGTTGTTTGCAATCCAGATTCATGCTTTTCTTAATATCAATGCCAATTACATCAAATCCTTCAGCAACAGCCCTGATAGCGAGCTTTTCTCCGACAAAACCGGAAGAACCTGTGATTACTAAAGTTTGCTTGCGGCTTTTCATAATTAATTAACCGAAACAATCCGAGCACCAGCGTGATCAAGGGCAGGCCTAAATGTTCGCCAATTGTTCAAACTTTCCAATTTCTTTTCATTGATGTAATCAAAAATGGCGAAAATAAAGCCGCCGCCGCCAGCTCCTAAAAGTTTATATCCATAGCAATTCAAATCATCAAGTTGTGCGGTGATAGAGCGGACTTCATCTGTTGAAATTTTGTCACTAAAGGACTGCTTTAGCTTCCAACCTTGAGAAATCAATGAACCAAGTTTAACCCAGTCTAGATTTGAATTTAATAATAATTCTTTGAAATTCTTTGCTAATTCGGTTATTTGCAATAATTGGTCGAAATTAGATTCTGCTCTTGAAGCTTGGTCCTCCAGCACCACATTTGCATTTCTGCTTTGTCCGGTCCATACAAGAAGTGATTTATCTAAGAATCTACCCGTTTCAGTTCTGGAGAGATAGATAGGTTCAATTTGCACAGATCCATTTTCACGGAATTCGAAATAATTCATACCACCAAATGCTGCTGCGTATTGATCTTGCTTGCCGATAGGAGATTTAAGGATTCCAATTTCTGCCTGGCATGCTTCCTCAGCAATTTGCACAGGACTGACTTCTTCACCACGAATAGCATGTAATCCACTAAGTAATGCGACCGCGAAACTGCTTGATGATCCAAGTCCTGAATTTGCCGGTAAATCAGCAGACGTTGAAATTTGAAGAGGTTCATCCATGTTTAATAATTCCAGGCATGCTCGAACAATTGAGTTCTTTATCTCATTGCGATTCTTGGTGTGCTCGACTTCTGAATATGAAACTCTGTAACGCTCTTGGAAAAGTGGGTCATGCCTCTTAATATGAACATAGACATATTTATTAATCGCAGCAGAAACAACGCACCCAGGGCTCTTTTGATAAAAAGATGGAATATCTGACCCACCACCGAGAAAACTGATACGGAGTGGTGCCATGCTCAAGACACTTTGAAAATCCACTTGGTTAGTCTACCGCCCCAACCGAAGCCAATATAGATTTCAAAGCACTTTCTATATTCGGAAATTGGAAATTCCCTGAATGATCATGACCAATCAGTAGGCCTTCAATGTCGGCTGCTTTTGCTGCCAATAGATCCTTATCATTATCCCCAATATAAAGAGTTTGGTCCTTAACAATTCCAAAATCCGAAATCGCGCTCAATAACATTCCTGGCGCAGGTTTTCTGCAGTCACAATTATCATCCCAGTGATGTTCACACGCATATACCGCCAGAATATTTATCCCCATGTTTAACATTTCAGACACCATTCTTTGATGAAGTCTTAACAAGAAAGTTTTAGAGACTTCTCCCGTAGCAACGCCTGGTTGGTTTGTCGCAACTACAAAATCAACGCCAAATTCACCTAAAATCCTTAAACCATCCCAGTTCTCATTTATCGGACGATAGTCTTCAAAGCTCGTAACATATTTTCGTTTTGGCATTTTCTCTAATAAAACACCATCACGATCAAGCAGAATAATTTTCCTACCTTTAATCAACTTTAGATATCGACCTAGACTTGAAACGCTCCACAATCCAGCAGTTATTTCTACTGCCGTACAATCTTTTTCTAGGCTAAATCTTTGAAGAGCAATAGGCAGGTCTTGGGTTTCATTAAGAATCTCCATAAATTTACCTGATTGAATTCTTATATTTCCAAGCTCTACATATTTGTTCGCGGGCCTTCTTTTTCCTGCATAGTATTTACACAGGCCATATTTATTAATTGAAATATTTCCCTCAAGTCTTGGTTCTATAAGGAACGTAAGTTGGGATTCACTTTGCAAAACGGCACTAATGTCAGCATCAGCCAAAATATAGTTGTCGCAATAAATAAGTAAGAAATTATCTCCAATTTTGCTCCGGCTATGAAGTAACCGCTGGGCTGGTGAATCCTCCGGATCACTTTCGATGCAGGTTACTTTCACACGACTGACAAAATTATCGCAATATGATTTAATGCTTGATGCTAAGTAACCGGTTAAAACTATAACTTCTTTAACCCCAACTCTTTCAAGCTGTTCTAATTGATGAGTAATTATTGGTTTACCCTCAATTGGGATAAGTGGTTTTGGTAGTGTGTCTGTAATAGGACGAACCCGTTCCCCACGTCCCCCAGCTAAAATGACTGCTTTCACTCTCTAGTACCCAAATCTTTCCAATCAACAAATTTCTTGACACCTTGCTCAATTGAAACTTCAGGAGTCCAGCCACAAGTTTTGGTAATTTTATTGATGTCGGCAGTCAAGGCAGGGCTTTCTTCAGCTGCTAGATCCTGAACTTCCAAACCCATTATAGAATTTAAGGCACCGACTAGATCTTTAACTAGTGTGCCTTTACCACTTCCAATGTTGAAGATTCCACTTACACCGGTAGTTTCAATTAGTCGAGACATTGCTTTTGCGATATCATCGACGTAAATAAAATCCCTTGAGATATTTGGATTAGAGAGCTTAAGAGAAACACCATTCTTAGCGCTTAAAAATGCCGATGATAAGAGAGAATTATCGTGCTGAAAAGGTCCATAGGCGTAAAAGATTCGGTACCATTTATAAGGGACGCCAAGACCAGCAACAAATTCAAGCAATTCCATCTTGGCAGATGCAAAATCTGAAAGATTCTCCCCGATCACTCCCTCATTGAGTTGGCCACATTTATCGCCATATTCAAGGCAAGAACCAGCGATATGAAACTCTTCGACCCCAGAGTAAGCCATAATTTCAAGGAATTGTTTGGAAGTCTTTAGGTTCCTTAGATTATTTCCTTCTGAAAGATTTGGTAATCCTTCCCATGCCAAATGAATGACCTGTTCAAATTTTTGCTCCGCTAGACGTTTTACAAATTCTTGATCACTTAGATCCCCAAAAAGGCCTGTAATCCCAGCCGGCACTGATGTATAAACTCTAGAAGTTACATGTAAATCTCCTGTTAAATTCTGTCTTAATAGGGCTCTACCAATAAATCCTGATGCCCCAGTTATTAGAGTTTTCATTATCTTCGTTCTTGGAAAAACGGCCAATTTCTATCTTGAGCAGAGATTATTTCAGGCTTAACCGGCCAAGGAATACTAAAAAAGGGATCATCGAATTTAAATCCATCATAAGTATTGTGTTCAAATCTTGAACTCATTACGTAATGTATCTGCACATCATTAGAAAGTGAAATCCAACCAGCAGCACAACCTGCAGGTATATAAATTGAATCACCTTCCTCACAAGAAACTTCCCTGGTAAAAACATTTAAATACGATATTGACTTTGGGCGAAGGTCAACTATAGAAAGAAAGACGACACCGGACAGGAGGGTCATTAACTTGTTTTCAGGTTTCCCATCCACCTGAAAATGCATTCCTCGCAAGGTGTGTCTGAAAGGATTAGATGAGACATTAATCTGCATCGGTGTAAATCCAATACTTGAGAACCAATCAGAATCAAAGACACGAGAAAGCTTCCCTCGAGAATCACTGAATGCCGAACCTTTATAAACACTTAAGCCATCAATTTGCATCTTATTCATCTAATTCTCTTCAGATTGCATAAACTCTTGGTTGCCCAGGGAGGGGCAAAAAAACTTCTCCGTGCCAGTTAAGTTCATCCTTTAAATATTTAATAATTTCGTCTTCGAAATTAAATGGGCATATAAAAACTATTTCCGTGTCATTTTGGATTACGAATTTAGGAGAATCGATCCTCAAATGATTACCCGGTGAAAGTTTGCCCCACTTCAGGAGATTGTTATCAGCAATCGCCCCAAGGTCTTTAGCCTTTTCGCCAATCGCATTCATTAAAGTAGAGCTTCGCGCAGAAGCACCGAATACACGAATCTTCTTTTTTGAATTTTTTTTCAAAAAGTCTTTAATATCCTCTAAATTCTTAGTGGCCAATATTGCGAAATTACGCCAGGCATCCTCACTCAAAACCCCAAGCGATTCCTCTCTCTTAATCGCATCAAGCAGTCTTTGGCTGGGCAATCTTGCTGACTTTGCTGAGATTAGAACAAATGATCCACCGCTTATTGGACTTTCCATAATGTCGAATGGAATCAGGCCAACCCTGGATTGGGCTTCCGTCATACTCTTAATTGAATGATAAAAAGTATGCTCATGGTAAATCGAGTCATAGTGAATTTCATTCAAGATTCTTGATGCCTCATGGAATTCAACAACACAAATACCATCTTCTGACAATATTTTGTCAATACCATTCATCACATTAATTAAGTCTGGAACGTGAGATAAGACATTTCTCGCAATCACAATATCAGTCTTTCCAAACGCCTTCTCGAAATTGGTTGCAAATTCTAAATTAAAGAAATCTGCATGAATGTTTATACCGTCCACTCTTGCTGAGTCAGATATCTCTTTAGCAGGGTCTACACCATGAATATGACCACTAGTTATTTTTCTAAATTCCTTAAGCAAAGTTCCATCGTTACTTCCAATTTCCAAGACTCCTGCGGTATTTGTCGAATACTTAATGACTTTTTGAGCCAAATTTTCACAATGTTTGCGTGCAGTCTCTGTTGTCCCGGTCACCCACAAATAGTCCTGGAACATCAATCTTGGGTTGACATTGACTGACAATTGAATTGAAGTACATTTCTTGCACCTTACAAGGATAAGTGGAAATTTCTTCTCATCAGACTTATCGGCAATTTCCCTAAGATTATTTGCTAGCGGTTGAATTCCAAGATCTAAAATTTCTTGAATTTCTGAGGAATCACATATACGACACTTACTTATCGTTACGTAATCGTTACTTAAATCTAAGGCTGCCATCAATAAGGCCTTTTTCGAGAAGGAATTTCATTTGAAGAAGTCTATTAGTCTTTCGGTCCATAAGATCTATACCTCGCCCAATTAATTTCTTAGATTCCAAAACAATTTCAGTACCGCCAGCAAGCAGACCCACTTTAGCCGTGAAACCTAATTCCTTTCGCGCTCTATCGAATGAAACTTTATAGCTTCTTGGGTCAACGATATTCTCCGTTTTAAAAGCTATAGGAATCCGGTCGAGACATTCCCGTGCTGCTTCCGCGAGCTGTTTTACTGTGAAATTTCCATTCAAAACGCCTATATTGAATGAGCGTCCTGAAATTCTCTCGCTATCAGATTTAATACATACCTCAATTGCCCGAGCCAAGTCTAGAACGTGAACTATTGGACGCCAGGGCGTTCCATCTGAATGGACATCAATTCTCTGTTGCTTAAGCCCAGTAAGAAGTAAATTATTAAATACGATATCTGAGCGAAGCCGTGGACTCCAGCCGAAGACAGTCGAAGGCCTAAGCGCAGTTGATACAAAACTTTGATCCGACATTGCCAGAATTTCTTGCTCCGCTCTCCATTTGCTGGATGCATATGCAGTTTGAGGATTTTTTATGGAGTTGTCCTCATCCAATTCGTCAGAGCTCGAAGATATGCCATAGATGCTTTGGGTAGAAAGGAATATGAACTTCTCTACACCAGCCCTCTTTGCCATCTCGGCTGTACGAACCGCCCCTAAATAATTGATTTCATGAGTAAGATTCTGATCAAGCTCACCAATTGGATCATTTGAAAGTGCGGCTAAATGAACAACAGCGTCAATTCCCGCAAAATCAGATATTTCTGCATCTCTAATATCTTTGTTTTTTGTAATAATTTTATTTTCTATTGGAACAAGTAAGCACTCTCTATAAAATCCACTATCCAACCCAACAACTTCATATCCTTGATTTTTCAAATATTCTGTAGTAGTCGTACCTACATATCCAAGATTGCCAGTGACTAGAATTTTCATCAAAGGGTGCCAGATGAAGCTAATTTCTCACCGACAATTTCGGAGAGCGCATGACAGATAGCTAAATGTATATCTTCCACCGGCCCGTATTTTCCTATCTCAGTTCTCACAATTATCGAAGTGTCAAGGATCTGTCCTAATTTTCCACCGTCAAATCCAAGCAACCCCAGAGTATGAAGTCCAATTTCTTTGGCAGCACCTGCAGCCTTGATTAGATTTTCAGAATTACCTGAAGCCGAAATTAAGATACATAAATCACCAGGTTCAGCCCTTCGAAATAGTTGGTGAGAAAATATATTCTCATATCCAATATCATTTGCAATCGCTGAGATAAGTGAACTATTTGCAGTCAAGGCCGAAACTTTTATTTTCGTAAAAGAATTTCCTTTTCGGATAAATGATAGATCTGTTTCAAAATGCTCGGCCGTACTAGCACTCCCACCATTTCCCATAATCCAGATCGAGTTTTGGTTCCCAATACGTTCTAAAATACTTGCTGCGGCGGAATTCAAGTCGCTCTCTGAAATCGATAGCAAACCGCCCAAATAATCAAAATAAGGGTTTGGATTCAATTTGAGAGCTCCTTATCTTTATGGGCTATTTACGACTCGCCTTTGGTCGGGCAACTATTGAATCATGCCATATATCATATATCAATGCGTATAACTTCTAGTCAGGATTCACTTTCTGCAAAAGCGCTAAGTGCTAGAAAGAACATCCTTCGAATTCTTCATGCCGCGCAGGCAAGCCATTTAGGAAGTTCAATGTCTATAGTGGAAATGCTTGTAGCGATGTATTCAGTAGCTGATATTTCTAAAATACTTGATAAGTCAGAAGGCCGAGATCGAATAATTGTCAGCAAAGGCCATGCTGCTGCTGGAACATATTCAGTAATGCATGAATTTCAATTAATGACTGAAGAAACTCTCTTTACGTATCACAAGCTCAACTCGAAATTACAAGGACATGTTTCGCACGGAGTAAACTATGTTGAACATTCAACAGGTGCGCTTGGGCATGGGTTATCCGTGGGAGTCGGCCACGCAATATTTCTAAAGTCAAAAGGTTTGTCATCGCGAGTCATGGTTTTATGTGGTGATGGAGAAATCCAAGAGGGGTCAATCTGGGAGGCGCTAATGCTTGCTGTTACCAGAAATCTAAACCAACTTGTTTTGCTAGTTGATGTAAATAGTATTAGTAGCATTAAAGGTACTGAGGAAATAATTCACACAGGAAATCTCCGTGACCGCTTCTTAGGTTTTGGGCTACGAGTGATTGACGTCGATGGGCATGATGCAAAGGCTATACAGGAAGCTATATTAACTTCAGGAGATGATTCAAATCCCTTGGTAATTCTTTGTAAAACTATAAAAGGCAAAGGGGTTGCTTTCGCCGAGAATCAACCAATTTGGCACTACAGATCCTTGAATGATGAACTATTTGCTGAGGCTATGGATGGTCTCAAGTGAGAGGTGCATTCTTAGATAAGCTATTTCAACAAATGGAAGTCGATGAAACAATTTTTTTCCTCACCGCCGATATGGGAATCAATCTAGTTGAGAAATTCGAAGAAAAATATCCAGATCGTTTTCTGAATGTTGGGATAGCAGAACAAAATCTAATTGGGGTAGCTGCGGGACTCGCTGAATCTGGCATGCGGCCATACGTGTATACAATTTCAAACTTTTTGGTACATCGCTGCCTTGAACAAATCAGAAATGACATTGTAATTCACAACTTGCCTGTTGTATTGATAGGTACTTCAACTGGGTATGATAATGGACCTCTTGGACCAACCCACCACATGCTTGAAGATTGGGGAACTATTTCTAATCTTCAAGGAATTAAAATTTATGCTCCTTATAACAAGAAATCGGCAGGTAGTATATTAGAAAAAACCTTTGGCGCTAAAGGACCAAGCTACGTGCGAATTGCAAAAGGTGAGGGTATTCCAAATACAGATGGACAAATGATAAGCAATACAAATACTAAATTAGTACTCACCTATGGCTCTGGCGCTAAAGAAGGAATCAAGTTCGCGACAGCTAACAATTTAGATTTTCTCGTAATCGATGAGTTAGGCATCGGGAGCTTCAAAAAATTGGATGAATCTTGCTCGACTTATAGTGAGATTATTGTGATAGAAGATCATTTCTCAAATACTGGAATGTACTCTTACTTAACCCAATGGTCGAATTCAAGAAATTTAGATATTCAAATTAAGTCAATTAGTCCATCAGGCTATTCTTTGAACGTTGGATTTGAATTTAGTAGTTTTTTGCAAATAAATATTAAGGAATAATTGAGTGAAAGGGGAGAATGAATATGCATGAAAAGAGATTAGGTCCAGAATGGTCGCCAGAACAAATAGAATCTGAACTACGAAACCATACTTACTGGTATCACAAAATAGAGTTATCCGATGGAATTGTTACGCCGGGAATGGATTTAGAACCCATTTGGGAGAATATCAGAAAGGTAAGGGAAAACATTTCATTTATCGGGAAAGATGTTTTGGATATTGCTTCTTTTGATGGATTATTTGCATTTGAAGCTGAAGCACTAGGAGCCGAAAATGTAATCGCAACGGATTGCCTTTATAAGAGTTTTAAGAATTTTCTTTTTTGCAAGCAAGTCCTCGGAAGTAGAGTTGTTCCTTACTTTAATATTTCTCCTTATAATCTTACTGAAAGACTCGATGTGTACTTTGATGAAAATTATGATGACCAAATTCCTAATGAAAGGCCCTTTGACATTGTTCAGCATTTTGGTCTTTTATACCATCTGCAGAATCCAATGTATTCACTCGCTCAAGCTAGAAGTGCATTAAAAGTGGGTGGACATCTAATCATTGAAACAGATCTTTTATTGGGCGAATCCGATTCGTTCTTGTTGTTTAATGGAATCCCAAGGGCTAGCCGAGTTAGAGATAATTCAAGTGTATGGTGGGCGCCAACAAAAACTTCATTGTTTGAGATGCTAGAGGCAAATTTCTTCGAAGTGCTTGAAAATACCTATTCAGAAATAGAATTCAATGTTCCGATTTCAACGCCAGGCTCACTCCAGAATGAAAGCAGTGCACCGTCCAGAAAAGTTGGCAGGGCATGCGTTGTTGCGAGAGCAACAGCAAGTATTATAGGAGACGAGCGAGAGAAAGTAGGACGAGAAGTTTTAAGAACTTATAGAAACCCCGGACTTGATAGTTATAGGCTGAGAAGAAATTGAGAGAGGATTTTCTTAAATGAGTTTAAGAGATGAGTTTGTTAAAAATGGGTATGTTGTAGTGGAAGACTTCATACCACACTCTGTTTTGGAAAAAATAAAGCTAGAATTACTTCAACTAATAAAGTTGATGTTCCAGCAAGAATCCACAGCCCTACTTAAAGATTTGGACTTCAATGATAGTTCAAATCTTGATGAGGCTTTTTTGAAACTTAGAGAATTTAATCCACAGCTTACTTCCAAGATTTACGCTGCCTCAAAAAAATTGCCTTCGATAGCCCAATTTGTAACAAGTGATGCCCATTTAGAACTCGCCAGAAAACTAATTGGCTCAAAAAATGTTGCATTCTCAGAGAGAGGCTGGGGGCTACGCATTGATTACCCAAATGATGTTAAGTACGCAACCCCACTTCATCAGGATATTCACACGCAATTAGGGTCAACAGATGGAATAGTAATTTGGATTCCACTAACCGATGTGAAATATGACATGGGCCCTCTTGTGTTTTATCCGAAATCAGACAATCTAGGAATACTGAAAGTAAAAAAAATTGATATTGATAGCAAGTCGACAGATCTTGAGATTGAAATAAATCCTGCAGTATTGGCAGAATACAACGAATTACAACCTGAGGTTAAAGCAGGAACTGCAGTAGTAATAAATTATCTTTTACTTCACAAAAGCGGTTCTAATTTTTCTAATAAATGTAGATGGTCTATTCTGTCTCGTTGGTTTAATTTTGAGGACAAAGTGGCAATATCAAGAGGTTGGCATGGGGGAATTCAAGAAGGATTCAGATTTGAAGATGTATATCCTGAATTCAAATTATAAAATTTGGATTAATTTACCTTGTTACGCGAAGCAAATTATTAAATCGATGAGATTTTTGGATAAGTCCAGTGCGGATACGCAAATTGTCTTTTCCATTGTCAGTTAAAAGTAATGGATAAAGACTATTGGTAGTGGTAAAACTATAGAATCCATTAGACCAATCAATATCGTCCACGAATGCGATCCCTTCATCCGACAATTTGTCCCACACCAAATTTAACTCCGCTAGTACATGTAGTAAAGTGTGCTCACTATCATGAATGAAGAAATCAATTTTGCTTGAAATTGTTGGCAATATCGTAAGACTATCTCCGATAACTAATTCAAACCTATCTCTTAATAATTCTGGAATGATAAAGCCAGGCTCATACTTTTCCGGATAGACTTCAGTCTCACCTACCCATGGATGCCTTGAGTCCAACGCAACTTTATTCATTCTGTTTTGAGGGTAATCAATGGCCATTAATTTTCCTTTTTTGTTTTTCCGCAAAGCACCTAAAACAAATACAGAGTTTCCACCGTAGTAAACTCCAGTTTCAATAACTAACTCCGGCTTTAATTGCCTAACAAAACAATAAAGAAGAATTCTTTGGAGGCCATACCAATCCACATTTTCGATTGGTGCACGATTGAAAAGCCCAGGTAATTCTTCTTTATAATTCTTATTTTCTACAATTGTGTCGGAAATAGTCGCCAATAATTGTTTATCGTTTATAAGTTCCACATAATATTTTTCTAAACTTCCAGAATCTAAATCCAACCATTGTTCAACCGAAGCAATTGCATAACCGTTATTTATTCTTGACTCTGAAATTTCCATAAACTAAATATATACTAACAACTAAGAGACTCAGATATCCAGCGCCCAAACGGCAGGGAGCTTGTCCACCCTGGAGACACGGCATTAAGTACGTGAATTGAATTTTTGGATTTACGAACAATAAAATCTTGTTCAAGTTTACTAGATTCCATATTTGCAAGTTGGGCGCAGATTCCTGGCTTTAGTTCCTTCTGATGCTTAACCTCTTTAACTTCAGGAACAATCCTTGCTAAGTCTCGTACTAAGAATTTAGTCAAGGCAGTGAGTGAATCTCGCTCAGGGTGTGTTTGGTATATTTGGAAACATACTGATAGTTACAGCTAAGACCTTTTAAATCTATGAAAAGCATCTAAATTAGATTTTTTGAAGTTGGTTTTATCGAGCCGCCCATGAGAATCGAACTCATGACCTTCGCTTTACGAGAGCGACGCTCTACCTACTGAGCTAGGGCGGCATTATTACATTTAAGGTACCAATCAATTGTAAATTTTACACCCTGATCGATTGAGGTGAAGTCCAGAGTTTCATCAATAAACGCTACCCGGTTACTGCGGGCAACTTTGTTTATTCCTAATGCGCTCTGACCTGTGAATCCGATTTCTCGTTTATATTTCAATCTTTCTCCAATTTTGTGCGCGAGTTCGGAGACTGAAATTTCGAAACCTGAACTAAAGATGATTCCGGATTCAATTTCTTTGTTTTGTAAGTATTTTGGTAGTAGGCGAACTAAATCACCAACATAAGTGAGTGATCGCACGTCTGTACCATCACCATAAAGCTCCACGTCTCTGTTTTCTCTGTTGGCATGGACCAATTGGTAGATGAGGTTTCCTACCAAAGTTTCGTTCGGTCCAAATCTCATGTGAGGACCGTAAATGTTTCCGAGATGAGCCACTTTATAGTTTCTTCCATAATCCAAACGGTATGCTTCTACTAAATCTACAATTACGCGCTTTGATGAGTTATACCCGAAATTCCGTACATTAACACGTCCTGAATAATAATCATCTTCTGTGAATATTTCTTTTGTATCAATGGGAAAACTGGATATTGAACCTAAAAGTAACACATTATCTATATCAAGTTGGTGCGCAGCTCTTAAGAGATTTATGTTCATAACTATGTTATCTACAAGGAAATTTGTGTGGTTTTTCGACATAGCTTGTACCGAACCATGATTTGCAGCACAGTTGATAATTCGGTCGGGCTTCAAATCACTTAAAATTGAGAGAGTTCGGTCAAAATCTAGAAGATTGCAGTCACTTCTTGATAATTTTAGGTCCGCGGACAAATTCTTGCCTATAAAGCTATTCTTTCCGAAAAGTAGAAGTTTTTCATTCATTGTATGTCAATTTCTGCGTCAACATTCTGTTTTCTAAGTGATCGGACATAGGAAACATATTCTGACTTAATACCTATCTTGAAGTTGCGAACGTCTGTCTCTTCTATCCAGCCCGCTCGCAATGCAATCTCCTCAAGGCAGGCTATGTATCGACCTTGCCGTTGTTGAAGTACTCGAATATATTCCGTCGCTAGCGATAAATCTCGCGCATTTCCGGTGTCAATCCACACTGTTCCTCGAGACAATTGGCCCACGTTCAATAAGTTTTCTTTGGCATACTGATTCATGAGGTCTGTTATCTCGAGTTCTCCTCTTTTGGACTTTTTGAGTGATTTGACTCTTTCAGGAGCAGATTCATCACAAAAATAAATCCCTGGGACCGCAAAACTACTAAAAGGTTTCTTTGGTTTCTCTGCAATATCTTTGAATGATCCATCTTTCTTGAATCTAATGTTTCCGTACTTGGTTGGATCTTCAACTTCGTAAGCAAATACTTGAGCTCCTCGATCAAGTTTGTCAGGCAAAAGCCTTCTACCAAGACCTGATCCAACTAGAACATTGTCGCCAAGTATGAGAGCAGATTTATAACCGTCTAGGAAATCACGGGCAATCAGATAGGCCTGTGGAATACCCTCTGGTTTTTCTTGAACTTTATAGACTAAATCAATCCCCCATTGAGAACCATCTCCTAGTAATGATTGAAACTGGGTGATGTTATCGGGGGCTGTAACAATACAAATTTCCCGAATGCCGGCACTCATAAGATTTGCAAGTGGGTAATAAATCATAGGCTTGTCATAAACTGGAAGTAGCTGCTTACTTACAACTGCCGTAGCGGGATAGAGGCGTGTTCCTTTGCCGCCAGACAAAATTAGACCTCTAGTTTTCATAGAATTCTTCTATCTCTGAGAATTCCAAACGAAATTCAGGAGTTAAAGAATACTCCTGATAATACTTTAGAGTCTGAATCATTCCCTCTTGAAAAGAAGTGAATTCTATATTCGGCAAGATTTGATTAATTTTCCTTGAATCCAGGGCATATCTAAAGTCATGACCTTTGCGATCGTCAACAAATTTCCTTTGTATCGCTTTTCCAATTTGGTTTTCTATTGCATCTATCACTTCTAGGTTAGATAGCCTTGCTCCTGAACCAATATTGTAAATCTCGCCAATTGCACCATTGAGCATGACTTCGTAGAGGATTTTGCAATGATCCTTCACGTAAATCCATTCTCGAATATTTTCTCCAGTACCATAAATCGGAACTGGCAGACCTAGTATTGCTGTAGATATAGCTCGAGGTATAAATTTCTCAAGACTTTGACGTGGGCCAAAATTGTTTACGCATCTCGTTATTACCGTTCTTGAAGCAAAAGTGCTTCGGTGTGCAGAGACCAATAGATCCGAACCTGCTTTAGTTGCTGAATAAGCTGAAGAGGGATTCAGTGGATTTGTTTCGTCCGCCTCACCTTCTATCAGAGAGCCATAAACTTCATCCGTGCTTACATGCAAGAATTTTTCAGCTCTATACTCTGCGGAGAAATCAAGCATCACTTGCGTGCCGAGAACATTCGAGAGAACGAATTCATCACCAGAATTAATCGAGCGGTCGACGTGAGATTCGGCCGCTAGATGAAAAATACTAAATGGTTCATGTGAAAAGAATTGCTGTATCTTTTCAGCTTGCCCAAAAACATGTCGTCGGGAAGCCAAATCGATGGTTAGGCTGAGTACCTTTTCGTTTTGCAGGACATTAGATTGTTGTTTGGTGGCATAGGTGAATTTATCAAGAACAACAACTTTGGCATCTTTAGATACCAAGAGTTCAACTAGATGGCTACCAATAAATCCTGCGCCTCCAGTGACTATGAAATTTTTCATATGTTTTCAAACAACAAAGATTGATCAAGCTCGTCGAGATTGGAGGATTCAATGTCTTTTTTACTTAAAATTGCATCTGAAAGTGGCCAGGAAATTCCGACTTTTGGGTCGAATGGGTTAAATTCCGAAGCAAAGTTTGGTGCAAATCCATGGTCAACAGAGTACGTAACAACGGATTCTTCTTCTAATGATTGAAAGCCGTGTGCAAATCCGCGAGGAATCCAAAGTGATGTTCCGTGTTTTCCATCAAGTTTGATTGCAAAATAACTTCCAAATGTAGGGCTCTTCACTCGCAGATCAACCGCTACGTCGTAAATAGCACCCGATAGACAAGTGACCAGCTTTCCTTGTGCATGCGGTGAATATTGCCAATGCATACCACGCAAAACCCGCTTTTGAGATACGGATACGTTTTGCTGCACAAATGATGTTTTTAGTTTTTTCGAAGTCATTTCGTTATATCTTTCATATAGAAAGCCTCGAGAATCTCTATATATGTCAGAAACAACTAAAAGAAGCCCCGAAATTCCAACTTCTTCGATCTTCATTTTAATCTAAGCGCACAACGCCGCTAGGTGTTAAAAGATGAACTGCAACTAAACCTGTCTGACCATCATTGTTTGCGAGATCTACCCATTCAATCTCAACTCCATCAAATGCTTTTGATAGATCTGAGCCGAGCCACTCTTCAATTGTCTTCTCATCTCCTGAAATCTCAATCTTTACTATCTCAGCAACTGCCTTCCCGTCATTTGATGGATGGTCACTTGACATCC
>Ga0214923_10001515_pt1 | contig 32837 bp, 30 predicted proteins | sample LL1510_MetaG_FD_177993 | JGI IMG/M metagenome (GOLD analysis project Ga0214923, IMG submission 177993) | Freshwater microbial communities from Lake Lanier, Atlanta, Georgia, United States - LL-1510 | ecosystem: Environmental > Aquatic > Freshwater > Lake | place: USA: Georgia | collected...
TATCGTGATTCCAATGGCATCCTCTGATTTCGACTGATCCGTGCTGGACTGCGGCGATCGTTGGGTCGTGGTGTCCGTATTACCCGATCGGACGCCTTTGTCAGCGGCAAGCTCGGACACGGATTGGCGGAGAGAATCAATTGCAGACTTGTCCCCACGTCCAGCTGCGACCAGCGATTGCCCGTCAATTGCGAATGTTTTCGAGTCGACTCTGCTGGCTGAAATGACGCTGATATTGAAGTGATAAGCGGTTAGTTGCGATGCCATTGCCATTTCCTCATCATGCCGGCGACTCGACTCCGGGCTGATTGTTGGCGTAAATGTATCGCCCATGGTGGCGTTGAGTGAATTAAAGCGAGCATCGTCAATTAGGTCGAGTAATAGGTCCGGTCGCTGCTCATTGAGTTGATGAAAAAATTTCCCGAATAAATCATTGACTTTACCGAGAGATGCCCCAGAAAAATTGCTGTTGATTTCATTTCGCATGGCGGATACCAATTGTTTGACGGAATTAGATAAATTGATGCCCAAATCTTTCCCTGACATGTTGCTTTCAACCTGTTGAAGTTTTAGTCCCATCGAAATGGATCCAGTCGATATTCCGGGAACGCCATGAAGTGTCATAAATTTTCCTTCCTAATTGAAAAGTGAGCTAAAAGTACACGTTGCGAGACTAAAATTCCCATCTTTGTAGAAAACTAAACTTCGCCTTACCTAAATGGCGAAAAGTAGTGTACAGTGTAAAGGTTCCAAAAAAATTGTTCCAATACCGAATATTTTAACCAAAAATTAACTTCTGGAAAGGACCGTGTTATGCCAGCTGCGCCGAAGTCTCCCAAAGAGCTAGTCGAATTTGTGAAAAAGGAGGGAGTCCAGGTTATAGACCTGCGATTTATGGATTTCCCTGGTATTTGGCAGCACGTATCTATTCCAGCCGCGAATTTTGATGAGGATTTTTTCGAAAGTGGTCTGGGATTTGATGGGTCGAGCATCCGAGGTTGGCAGGCGATTAACGAATCAGATATGTTAATGTTGCCAGTTGCTGATACGGCATTTATTGACCCCTTTTTCGAGGCTAAAACTCTGGTATTAGGATGTACAATTCATGATCCCTTAACTCGGCAGCCTTACTCGCGTGATCCTCGTAACATTGCACAAAAAGCTGAGATGTACCTTAAGTCATCTGGCATTGGGGATATAGCGTTTTTGGGTCCCGAAGCGGAATTCTTTATTTTCGACGATGTGCGGTTTGATCAAACTCAAAATCAAGGCTTTTACTTCTTAGACTCAGTCGAGGGTCGTTGGAATATGGGTAAAGAAGAATTTCCCAACTTAGGCTACAAGGTTCGGAATAAAGAAGGCTATTTCCCTGTTCCCCCCACTGATCAACATCAAGATATACGATCAGAAATGATGCTGACTCTTCAGGAGATGGGGATCCCAATGGAGGCTCAGCATCATGAAGTCGCAACGGGTGGGCAAAGTGAGATCGGTATGAGATTTGCTCCGTTGGTCCATATGGCCGATAACTTGTTGAAGTATAAGTACGTGATAAAAAACGTCGCTCGAAAATACGGGAAAACAGCAACATTTATGCCCAAGCCGTTATTTGGTGATAACGGGAGCGGAATGCACGTTCACTTATCCATATGGAAGGATAACAAGAACTTATTTGCTGGGGACGGATATGCGGGAATGTCACAGACGGCGATGTATGCAATTGGTGGTATTTTAAAGCATGCTCCTGCATTGCTTGCTCTAACCAATCCCACGACAAATAGCTACCGGCGGCTAGTGCCAGGATATGAAGCACCGGTTAATTTGGCCTATTCCCGACGCAATCGAAGTGCATCGATTCGAATCCCTATGTCGCACTCCTCTGAGAAGGCACGGCGCTTCGAGTTTCGATGTCCAGATCCTAGTTGCAATCCATATCTAGCGTTTTCCGCGATCTTAATGGCCGCGATCGACGGAATTCAAAACAAAATTGACCCCGGTCAGCCGTTGGATAAAGACATCTACGATCTGCCGCCTGAAGAATTGGCGAAGGTTCCTCATACCCCTGGCTCATTGGCGAAGGCGTTAGAGGCGTTAGAAAATGATCATGCCTTTTTGCTAAAGGGAGATGTATTTACCAAAGACGTTATTGAGACTTGGATTGACTATAAAATGGCGAACGAAGTTAAAGCGATGGACTTGCGTCCGCACCCGTATGAATTTGTGATGTATTACGATATTTAAACCCTGTACTTTGTGTATTTCACCACCGCTTCTGTTGACAGGAGCGGTGGACGCGCAATAGAATCGCTCACTATTTGCGTAATGAAAAATTGTATATATTAGAGGATTTTTGACATGCCAGTTCCAAAAAAACGACGTTCCAAATCAAAAAAGCGTATGAAAGGGGCCCGGTGGAAAATTACACCGCCCAACCTTCGACCCTGTCCCGATTGCGGTGCCTTGGGACAATCTCATTTTGTCTGCAACGTATGTGGATTTTATAAAGGCAAACCTGTAGTTGTCACCAAATCTCGGAAAGTGACTGGCGCAGAGAAAGAAGAATAGTTCTTGGCTACAATAGCACTCGACGCGGTTGGAGGGGATCACGCGCCCGACCAGATCGTGCTTGGAGCCGCCGAAGCAATTGCGGCTTATGATAATGTGAAGATTGTATTGCTCGGCCCCTCCGATTTAGTAAAAGAGTCGTTGGGTCGATGCAACGTCAGCGAAGGTGCTCGGCTATCCATAGTTCACGCCCCTGACATCGTCGATATGGGTGAATCCCCGACTCGTTCGTTTCGGCAGAAAAAAGAATCATCTATCCGGGTTGGGTTAGAGCTCGTTAAGTCAGGTCAGGCCCATGCCTTTGTGTCTGCGGGGAATACCGGTGCGGTTATGACGGCCTCGACCCTTGTTCTGGGTCGGATAAATAATGTCGAACGTCCAGCGATTGCTACCATAATGCCGTCCAAAACGGGACCCTTCGTTATGCTGGATATGGGCGCTAGTGTGGATAGTCGGCCGTCTCACCTGTCGCAGTTCGCTGTCATGGGGTCGCATTATGCCCAGCTTATCTTGGGCTCAAAAAATCCCAAGGTCGGACTTTTAAATATCGGGGAAGAGGTTGAGAAGGGGAATCAGGTAACTCAAGCAACCTATGAGCTATTGAGTGCCCATCCAGGTATCAATTTTATTGGTAATGTTGAGGGTAAACACGTATTGTCCGGAGTGGCTGATGTGGTTGTAGCTGATGGGTTTGTTGGAAATAGCATGCTCAAGTTTGGGGAGGGTGCGGCGGAACTGTTTTTTGATTTTTTTAAAAATGAAGCCAAAACTAATTGGCTGGCGTTGATTGGCTTATTGTTGTTGCGGCGATCCCTCAAGCAGTTTAAAAAACATTACGATTTTTCGGAATATGGCGGTGCCCCTTTGCTGGGTTTAAATGGTGTTTCGGTAGTTGCACATGGTCGATCGAACGCTAACGCGATTAAAAATGCTGTTCGGCAAGCAGTGGCGTCAGTTGAGTCTCAAATTGTTGAAAATATGGCGAGGGCGATGGCTTGACCCAAAACGTTGGAATAGTGGGGTGGGGGAAGTTTCTTCCGCCGAACGTGGTATCAAACTTTGATTTGGTTTCCATGGGGATTGATACATCTGATGAATGGATTGTTGAGCGGACTGGAATTAAATCCAGACGTATAGCTCCTGCGGACATGTCAACTTCTGATATGGCTTTTGAAGCCGCAAAAATTGCCTTGGAACGGTCGGGTAAGGCAACCAGCGAAATTGATCTGGTAATTGTGGCGACCACATCTCCGGATTACATTGGGTTTCCATCGACTGCTTCGATTCTTCAAAATCGATTGGGATTGAGGACGGTCGGTGCATTTGATTTGTCGGCAGCATGTTCAGGCTTTGGGTACGCGTTGGCGACGGGAACTCAATTTGTTCAGAATCGAACCTGTCGCAATGTACTCGTTGTTGGGGCCGATTCGCTGTCGAAACTGGTAAATTGGTCGGACCGTGGTAGCTGTATTTTGTTTGGCGATGGGGCCGGAGCCGTAGTTCTGTCAGCCACTCAGGAGCCCGGTGTCATTGCGTCGGATTTGCACGCTGATGGTTCAGAAGGGTCTATACTTATGATTAAGGGTGGGGGGACCCGTAAGCCCTTGTCGGATCAAGTTGTTGCGGATAAAGAGCATTTGATTTTCATGGAAGGGCGATCAGTATTTAAAGTTGCGGTTAATACGGTGGTGAATTCCCTGCTCGAAACATTGGGGAAAATTGGGAAAGTTCCGGATGATATTGATCAATTGGTGTTGCACCAAGCGAATAGCCGGATTATTCAATATGTGGGGGAAAAATTGGGCTTACCCGACAGTAAAGTGTTTTCGAATATTGCGACCTACGGCAATACCTCGGCGGCATCGATTCCAATCGCCATCGATGAGGCTGTTGAGTGTGGACGGATACGTCCCGGAGATTTAGTAGCAACAATTGGTTTTGGAGCGGGTTTTACCTGGGCCACTAATATTATTCGTTGGGGAGTATAACGGTATGTCATCAATTGCTTTTTTATTTCCTGGTCAGGGATCACAGAAAGTTGGAATGGGCAAGGATTTGGTTGAAACGTTTCCTGAGGCGGCCAATATTTTTGCGACGGCGGATCAAATTCTAGGTCGGTCGATTTCAGATATTTGCTTTAACGGCCCCACCGAAAACCTGACGGTTACATCAAACGCTCAGCCGGCGATTTTTGTAGTGTCAGCGGCTATCCTGTCGATTCTTCAGTCTCGTGGAATTCAGGCGTCCCATGTGGCTGGACATAGTCTTGGCGAAATTACGGCATATTATGCGGCAGGCGCCATTGATTTTGAAACTGCGCTTCGGATAATTGATGCCCGTGGTAGGGGAATGGCCGAGTCCGTACCTGCCGGCCTGTCGGGTATGGCGGCTGTCATGGGACTTGACGTTGATGTAATTACCGAAATTCTTAAGCCATACACCCACTGCCCTGTGGTGATTGCCAATTATAATTGCCCTGGTCAAATTGTTGTGTCTGGAGAAAAGACGGCCTTAGAACAGGCGGTTAGTGGCTTAAAAAGTGCAGGTGGCAAGGTGATTCCACTGCCGGTAAGCGGTGCGTTTCATTCTCCGATGATGGTAAAGGGGGCGAAGGTTCTCGGCGACTTTATCTCTCCGATCGAGTTTCGAAATGCGGCTGTTCCTATCGTTCTCAATCGTACCGCCCAACCGGAGACCCGAGTGGATGAGCTAAAATCGAATTTGCCCCTACAAGTGGTCTCCCCTGTTCGATGGATTGAGACTGTTACCTACCTAAAAGACACGGTAGGGGCAGTCGTGGAAATCGGTCCAGGGAAAGTGTTGACTGGGCTCGTGAAGAAGATCGCCCCTGAACTACCTGTTCAAACTATAAACGATTCAGTCTCGGCTACCGAGTGGCTGACTAGCATCGTGGAGCATTAGGAGACTAGGCATGGATTTTAAAGGAAAAGTAGTGGTCGTTACGGGTGCATCCCGTGGGATTGGGTACCACATTGCGGACTCGTTTGCGTCGTGTGGCGCCACGGTGGTCGTGTGTGCGACGCAGCAATTGCGGTGTGATCAGGTGGCCGATGAGTTGGCCAAAAAATATGGGGTGTCTGGAAAAGGTATTCAGGTAAATGTGGCCAATTTTTCAGAAACCGAGACAATGATAAAAACCGTTATCGAATTATTCGGTCGGTTGGATATTCTCGTTAATAACGCCGGAATTACTCGAGATAACTTGTTGTTACGGATGTCTGAGACGGATTGGGATGCGGTTCTTGATACGAATTTGAAATCGGTGTTCAACACCACCAAGGCGGCAATTCGACCGATGCTTAAACAGAAGTATGGTCGAATCGTAAATATTAGTTCTGTTGTTGGGCAAATGGGTAATCCAGGCCAAGCGAATTACGCCGCATCTAAAGCTGGTATGATCGGATTTTCTCAGTCAATTGCGAAAGAAGTTGGCGCCAAAGGTATCACCTGTAATGTGGTTGCGCCCGGATTTATTGATACAGATATGATTGAATCTTTACCGAAAGAATATCTTGATAATATAATGTCCCAAATTCCGCTCAAGCGGCTAGGTTCGACACAAGACATAGCCAATGCCACATTGTTTTTGGCGTCTGATCTGGCGAGTTACATCACCGGACAGGTACTCACCGTAGACGGTGGGATGTTAATGTAAAAATTTATGGAGGTAAAGTAATGGCTCTTTCTCGTGATGATGTATATTCAAAGGTTCGATCGGTTATTGTGGAGCAGTTAGGTGTGTCCGAAGAAGAGGTTACCGAATCAGCATCGTTTACCGATGATTTAGGCGCGGACTCGCTCGATACAGTCGAGTTAGTTATGGCTTTGGAAGAAGAATTCGGGACTGAAATTGCTGATGAAGACGCAGAAAAATTAACTACGGTTGGTCGCACTGTCGATTACATCCTAAGCAACGTTAAATAGGACTCCGGTGAAACGAGTAGTTATCACTGGCTTTGGAACTATAAATCCTCTGGGTAATAACTCAGAGGATTTTTGGTTGTCCGCAATTGGCGGAAAATCGGGCGTTGAACGTATTTCCTCCTTTGATGTGAGTGATTTTTCGACTCAAATCGCGGGTACTGTTAAGAATTTTGATCCCGAAACCATTTTCGATAAAAAGGAAGCTCGTCGCACCTCCCGATTTATTTTACTGGCAGTTGCTGCCGCAGTAGAAGCTGTGGCTCATTCCGGGTTAAACATCGATGCTGAAGCGGAACATATTGGGGTTGAAATTGGCTCTGGTATTGGTGGTATCGAAGTGCTTGAAGAAACAGTTCGGGTTCTGGTCGAGAAAGGCCCCTCTCGCGTCAGTCCATTTACGGTTCCAATGATGATTACTGATATGGCATCGGGTCAGGTAGCCATAAAGTTGGGGGCGAAAGGACCCAACTCGTGCTCAGTAACTGCGTGTGCTTCCTCCGCTAACTCGATGGGTAATGCCTATCGGACAATTCAGCGGGGTGAAGCAGTGGCCATGATCACTGGGGGGGCCGAATCAACAATCACCCCGTTGGGGCTGGCGAGTTTTTGTGCCGCGAGGTCGTTGTCTCAGCGTAATGATGACCCCACTAAAGCGTCCCGTCCGTTTGATGCCGGTCGAGACGGATTTGTTATGGGAGAAGGTGCCGCCGTTCTCATCTTTGAAGAACTTGAGCATGCCAAAGCGAGAGGCGCCACGATTTACGGTGAGGTTATTGGATTTGGTTCTAGCGGGGATGCGTATCATATTACGGCTCCTGCTCCGGAGGGAGAGGGGGCTCAACGGGCAATTCGGATGGCCCTTCGGTCGGCCGCAATCGAGCCTGGAGATGTGGATTACGTCAACGCGCATGGAACCTCTACTGAGTTAAATGATAAAAATGAAACCGAAGCGATTAAGACCGTCTTTGGTGAGCACGCGTACAAGTTGCGTGTGAATTCCATTAAATCGATGACTGGCCATTTGCTCGGTGCGGCCGGTGCGTTGGAGGCCGTTCAAACTATCCTTACGATCAATCGCTCGCTTATTCCTCCGACGATTAATTACGATACGCCGGACCCAAATTGCGATTTGAATTACACACCTAATGTGGCTGCAAAAGCCGATGTCAATATCGCAATATCAAATTCGTTTGGATTTGGCGGACACAACGCTGTATTGGTGTTTAGCCGATATAATTAGATTTCGGTATTATCCACACTGACGGGATAGCTGTTGGTGACATCCCCAGACTATTTACCATGTATTGGTGTTGATGAAGCTGGACGGGGGGCCCTCGCGGGACCAGTGGTTGCGGCAGCCGTCTGGCTTGATCCCGATTTGGATTCTCGGTTGTTTTGTGACTCAAAAACGTTATCGTCGGCGCGCCGAGACGAGTTGTATTCGGTCTTAATCAACTCTCGATCGCGCATTGGTATTGGCAGCCATAGTCACGTGACGGTTGATCGGGTGAATATACTCACAGCTACCATGTCGGCAATGAATCACGCGGTGTGTCGAATAGATGCGATCTGTGCATCGGATAAGACGGATCACTGGTTGAAATTCGGTCACGATTTGGCTGTTATTATCGATGGTAATCGAGTTCCACAACGCCTGAAAGGTAGGGCTACGGCCTTGGTTAAAGGGGATCGATTACATCCTTCCATTAGTGCCGCGTCCATTGTGGCGAAAGTTGTGAGAGATCGAATAATGGTGGCGATGTCTACATTGTGGCCAAATTACGAATTTGACGTAAATAAAGGGTATGGGACCCAACGGCATTATCGGGCTTTGTCGTTAAGGGGGCCGTCGCCTGTCCATCGAAGAACCTTTAATTTGACGATTCAAGATCGATTGTTTTGATGAGCGTTAGTCAGCAAAAGGGACGGCAGGGGGAACGGGTCGCCAGGCAATATTTGATCGATAATGGGTATGATGTAATTGGTGTAAATTTTCGGTCTCGGTGGGGGGAGGTCGATATCATCGCTCATTCAGTAACGAAAGGGCTGGTGTTTTTCGAAGTAAAAAATTTTAAGTTGGGGGCGATGGTTCATCCCCTCGAAAAGGTCAATTTTTCAAAGATTAACAGAATTAGTAGAACGATTGATTATTTTTTATTTAAACATCCTGAATGGCATGCATTTGATCGACGGATTGAGGTGATTATTACTGACGGTGAAGCGGTAGTGCAGCATATTACTGAAATTTATTAATTGACTGGTTAGGTGCTTCGGAGTACGTCAATAACGACGGTATTTCTGCGTGTCCGCTTTGAGTACCGTGTGCTACTCCGGTCTCGTCGGTTTCACTACGGCTGACTCTTGACTCCGTCAATCCTTCACTATGTGCCGGGATAGTAGTGTTTCGTAGAAATCGTGCACTTGGGACCGCGAACAATGACAAAATAGTAGTCCAGGGGCCGCGTCAGCAGGGACTAGTTATATTAGCATTTATGAAGCCTCGATATACCTGCGTTCTATTCGTTGTCCCAATGAGGTTAACACTTCGTAAATTGTTCGCCGACTATTGGATGCAAATGTTTGTATTGATGGCCCCCCTGAATTTGGCTTGTCAAAAAAAGTAACATGGTCTCCAACCTGAACAGGTAGGATCCCGATATCCACCATTAGAGTGTCCATACATACTAAACCAACAACGGGACATAATTGATCGACGACGCGCACAACTCCATTGAATTTTCGTGGAATTCCATCGGCATAGCCGATGCCGACCGTCGCAATATTAGTGTCATTGGTCACGACATAGGTTCTGTTGTATCCGATACTTTCACCGGCGCTAACAGGTTTAATCTGAATAATTTGGGCATGGAGAGAGGCGATTGACTCGTAACTCTTGACGCCAATTCGTACTAAATCAAACTCAGCTCCGTGATGCTGAATCCCATTTGAATTGGATATATGGCGGATGATCGTTGCTGTTTCGCTCAAATGGGAGACTGTTGTCGAAAATAATCTAATTTGATGCTGAGTCGCATTTGAATCGGTGTCATCAGATGATGTAAAGTGACTCATTATACCTCTTAGTCGCAAATGGGGTGATTGATTGATCTGTGATATTAAAGAGTTTGCCAGAGTTGGATGGCATCCTATTCGGTTCATCCCCGTATCGATCTTTAAATGAATATTGATTCGTTTGTTAACAAATGATGCAACGGTTTCCATTTTATGGATACCATCTGCATCTCCGATTACCCAATCAGCATCCAGGTTTGAACCCAATAGGGGGGAGAGTGGATCCGATAATATCAGTATTGGCATGTTAATCCCGTGTTTTCGGAGTTCTAAGGCTTCATCTCCAGTCGCTACGGCAAGCCAATCGACTAATTTGTTGTGATCAAGAAATGTGGATAGGTCGATGGCTCCTAAACCATAAGCATTTGCTTTTACAACCGCCATTATTTTTGTTGAGGGATCCACTCTATGTCGAATATTGATCCAAAACTGTTGATAGTCATAAAGTGAAATTGATAGCCAGGATCTCATTTTATGAATTATACCTCAGATCATAAATAATCGTCTTTTGAAACGAGTGTGTCTCACCGACTTGGATAATAAATACCCTTTTTTCCTGCGGCCCACGCGGCAACCACTCCGACGAGTAGCCCATACCCTAGCCACTCGGCTCCAAACAGTTCGGCTACCATCACCGCGGAGGCAATTGGGGTTTGGGAAGCGGCGCCAAATACGGATCCAAATCCCATCACTGCACCTATGCCTATCGATAACCCCATATAGGGGCCTAGTGCCGATCCCAGACTGCTACCCATAAACACTAGCGGGATAAACTCTCCGCCTTTAAATCCTGACGCCACGGTGAGTGCTGTTATCAGAAGCTTTATAAACGGAGTGGTCCAATGCGACGAATGGGATAAGGCGTGATTGATTGAGTCAATGCCTAATCCTGAATAGATCTGCCACCTCATTCCGACGACAACCAGGCTAATCAGTGAGCCACCTATAAATGGGGTTACGATGGGTGAGTAGGGTAACCGACTCATCACCTGGTGAAAAATATTTTCGACCCCACAGTAGGTTCGGGCAAGGACACCAAATAAGACCCCGAGTCCGATCATTGTCAGGCAAAGTCGCCACGACAATGGTGGGCAAATCGCGCCGGATATCCAACGCGTGTGGGGGGCATGCATGTATCGGGCTACCGTTGTAGCCACAGCGGACGCAAGTGTTGTTTCGAGAAGTCCGCGCCATGAATTCCATCGGGTATTCCAAAATTCAATTCCGAATATGGCTCCCGCCAAAGGGGCCCCAATTCCAGCCCCAAATCCGGCGGCGGCACCGGCCATCAATAATCGGCGGCGGTCCTCAGGATGCACCCTCAGCCATTGACTGACCGATTCGGATACCGTGGCCCCGATTTGGACAACACTGCCTTCACGTCCGGCCGAGCCGCCAAACCCATGGGTTAAGAGGGTCGTCAAAAATATATAGGGGGCCATTATGAGTGGAATGCGTGTTGCCGGGGCGTGAATTTCATCGACAATTCGGCGTATCCCTAGTGTGACACTGGGGCCACAATAGATCGATATGGCACCCGTTAATAGTCCCGCCAGCGGCAATCCAATGATTAATTTAGGATGAGTTAATCGTAATTCGGTTACGGCGTGAAGGGCAAATAAAAAGGCTGTAGAGGTTATCCCCACCCCGACGCCAATCAGGACGCTGGGCACCAGATTGCGAAGGATCCGGAGTTTCAAGGTCGATCCATCGATGGTTTATAGATGGTCATTGCTTTAATAGTGTTGGTTGGAATTCGACCGTGTTCATCGGTAAAAATCGCACCACTTTTTTTGTCTTTGAACCGACCAATTAATTTGGTGCCATCAGTAAGGATAATTAATATTCGCTTTCCTTTATAAGTTGAGGTATGCAGGGTCATCGTGACGATTTATTGAACCAGTACTCTTGGGGATTAATTAAATAACGATTGGCGGCGGTTTGGACGTCATCAATGCGAAGCTGCTTCAATGACTCATCTAATCGCCGTGAGTAGTCAAATCCTTTTCCGAGTAATTCATCCACCGCAATAATGGTTCCCAGAGACTCTAATGGAGCAATCCGATCCTTGAAATGAAATCCCATCTGAGCAATTGCCTGGTCAAATTCACTTGAAGAAATGGGCGTGTTTTTAATCGATGCAATTTGCTCATGGATAATCTCGTGGACGCGACGTTGATGAGTATCTGATGTAAGCGCGCACACCATAATATATCCGTTTTCAACCGCCAAATGGTTTACCCCGTGCACCATGTAGACGAGGCCTTCGTCTCGCAATAAGTGATGGAGGCGTCCGCCTGGATAATTCATTCCGGAAAGTACTGTTGTCATTAAATCGAGCTGGGTGGCCTCGGTGTAGTGGCTCAGTGTTTCTCCATCAAATGCAACAAAAACGGCGGCAACATCCTGGTCGACAGTGCCGTTGATTTTTGATGCCTGAGTGTGAAGTTGTCGCGGCAGTGTCCCAATTGAATGGCCAGTGACCGGAAAATGCCCCATTGGAGCCACTAAATCCAGGGCTTTTTGTTCTGATATATCTCCCACGACGCTGATCACTATCCCGTGAGGGTTCCAATGGCTTCGGAAAAATGTGTCCACGTTGGCCGCTGTAATGGCTTTGATTGATTCCAGCTCACCGTTCATCGGTAATCCGTAGGGGTGATCTTTAAAAAATTGTTTTCGAAACTGGTAACTTGAGTATCGGTACCAATCGTCTCGCCGTTGACCGATCCATTTTAGAATTTGTCGGCGGCTCTCGAGTAATTCCTTAGGATCAAACTGCGCATCGAGTAATGTGTTGAGGTACAGCGGTATCATCGTGTCCACGTCCTCCGACAAGCAATCTAACGAATATGACATCGTGTTATTGCCGATATTTGAACTCATATCGGCCCCACAATCCTCGATTTGTTTGGCAATTTGCAGTTTGCTTAGAGTGGATGTTCCGGTACCTAACATATCCGCCATCGTGGAACCGATACCATTGTTTGAAACGGTTTCTCGTCGCAGGCCCCCCTCAAAAAATGTTTTTACGAACACACGTGGATAGGATGTTTCCGGATAGACTAAGACTCGAACTCCATTCGGTAATACGTGTTTTTTTGGAATGTTGGTGGTGGGAATGTAGTGCGCCGTCGGCAGGATCTGTGGTTCCTCAGATCGTGGGGACAGTAGTGTTTCGACGGTGCGCTGAGGATTAAAATAGCGCTTAGCGACCCGAATAACGTCGTCACGGGTTACGGACCTAAATTGAGTCAGGTATACGTCATAAAAGTCTGGGCTGTAGGTATACAAATACCCCATTCCAATTCTTGAAATCCGATCTTCGATGGTGGCGATAGAAAAGATATCTTCCGCTAATTTTTGCTTTTTAGCACGGGCAATCATCCCATCGTCGATGTCGCCGTTAGCAATCCGTTGGAGGTGATCAAATACACATGCTCTTACGGTGTCGCATTGATCACGATCGAGATCAAACGAAATATCAAAATATCCGGTTGAAAATGTGGGGGTATATGATGACGATGACACCGAATACGCGAGCTTTTTGTCATCGACGATATCTTTGACTAATACACTATCTTCTCCATTTGTTAGTATAAAATCGATTAGGTCAAGTGCATACAAATCGCTAGACATAAGATCAGTGGTCGAAAAACGGATGCTGTAATACGTGGTCGAGGTCTCCCCTTGGGTTTCCAGTTTTCGAACTGAAAATGGAACCGGTTCCGGTGTGACGGGGAAATAGGGCGGGGATTCTGCCGGTGCACGTCCAAACTCATCATTGACCCACTCCATCACTTGATCAACGGGTAACGGGCTCCCAACGACGAGAATCATATTCGATGCGGTGTAAAAACGCCGGTAGTAGTCTTTTAATTGGTGAATGGTGGTGGTTTTGAAATTCGCCAAAACCCCAATGACAGGATATCGAAGTGGATGGCTTTGGTAAAAATTGGATTGGCAGAGTTGATAATACACCCGTCCTATTTCAGCGTTGTTTTTTTCGATTTCTCGGGTAATAACTTCCCGCTCTCGTTCAAACTCAACGGTTCCAAACGTATTGAAAAACATCCATTCAGATAGTATTTTGATCGCCTCTTGGGTATGGGTTGGGACCGTATTGATGTAGTAACAGGTATGATCGGTTGTGGTGTAGGCATTGTAGCCACCCCCGAGTAATGACAACGCGGTTTTGTAGTCAGATTCTGATCGAAATTGTGTCGGTCCGCCGGCTACCAGGTGTTCCAAAAAATGTGAAATGCCTTGGCCGAGGCATGAGCCTTCGGTCATCGATCCGGCTCGAATAAACGTTTTGACAGCCGTCAGCGAAGCGGAAGGATCGGAGACGACAAACACTTTTAAGCCGTTGGGGAGCGTGGAGTCAAATAAAATAGGTTGTCCCATGGATTTAGTCCTTTGTGAGAATGGCATAATTAAGTTGGGCGAGTGCAACAAGTCCAGCATGCTCCACTCTCAAAATCGTATCTCCCAACGACGCGACCACACCACCCCGACCGATAGCATCATTAACTTCGGCTGCCGACAGCCCCCCTTCCGGGCCGATAATTATGCTGATAGGTGTCGTAGGTGAAATGGAAATGGTCGACATGACCGTAGCGAGTGACATGGATGATTCTTCCCAAAACACCACGGTGGGACCTGCATTGATTTGGGCTAATGCGGTGGTGAATGTTTCAATGGGGGCAATAACTGGAACGGCAGATTGGCGACTTTGAGATGCGGCACTTTTGGCGATCGCCTGCCATCGGTCGACTTTTGAACGACTGTTATTTTTTGGCACACTGACACATCGATCGCTGATGACCGGAATAATTCGCGCGACACCCATTTCCGTGCAGCATCGGATAATGTCGGACATCTTGTCACCTTTCGGTAAACATTGAATGAGTGTAATAGGGTAAGATGGCGGGGAAATGGCAGTGGATATAATATTTTCTATTTCAATTCGGGGAGGTTTAGCCGAAATCATGACGACTTGGCCTGAGTACACCGCGGTTGGGGATACAATATCGATTGATTCGCCGGGTTTCAATCGGAGTACATCCCGGAGATAGTGATAGGTGTCAGCATCCAGCACGACTTGATTGTCCGATCCAGGACCTTCACAAAAAATTCGCGGTAAGTTTGACATGCTATTGGTTAACCGACGGCTGAATAATGTTGCAGAATAACGGCCAAAAGAATGGCGGCTAGCAGCAGCGGAAGGTATATCACGGAGGCTTTCATTACATGGCGGGCTGTTTTAAAATCGCGAACAGTTTTAAATGATCTAATTTTGACTAAAAGCCACACTCCCAACGCCAACGCGCTGGTCGCATAAATCGGGCCTAGGCCCGCCGTTTTTGCTGGAAGCAAAGAGGCTAGAACCAGTAATAATCCGTTAACGGCCATGTGCATGTACGTCGCTGACCCATTACGGTCGTCAGCCGATAACATCTTAAAGCCGGCAGACGAATAGTCCGCTTTGTACATCCAGGCAATCGCAAAAAAATGAGGCATTTGCCATAAAAATAGAATTATAAATAGCTCCCATGCCCCCGGTGCCAGATGCCCAGTCACCGCTCCCCATCCAGCGAGAGGAGGTATGGCACCCGGAATGGCCCCAACATAGGTGTTAATCCATGTCATTTGTTTCAATGGAGTATAAAAAATCACGTAAAGAAACGCCGTGAGAAATGATAGAAATGTGACCCACGAATTTGTCCAAACCCAAAGAACGAGAATTCCTGCGGCCAGTAACGAAAATCCGATGGTGGCCGCTACCCACGGCTGAAATAATCCGGCTGGTAACGGTCGGTGTTTCGTGCGTTCCATTTTGCCGTCGATATTACGTTCTAAAAAATGATTCAGTGCGGCAGAGCCTGATGCGGTGAGGAATGTGCCGATTAGTAGTGGAAGTAGCATCCGTAACGCCGTGGGGCAGTTAATTCGAGCGACAATAAATCCCATCGACACGGTGACAAGCTGCATCACGGCAATTCGTGGTTTGATCAGCTCAATAAACGGTGAAATAATGCGTCTCATGGCGAATGACATGATAAACAACAAGCCGAGTCGGCGCAAATCATGGTTCCGGACATCGGCGGTTATCAGCCTGATACTGGTGGTATTTTTAATTTGGGTCGGCGCATTTGTTCGGTCGTCGGGTGCTGGGATGGGGTGCCCCGACTGGCCCAAGTGTTTTGGTCGGTGGATTCCGCCCATTTCGGAGTCCCAATTGCCCGCCAATTATCGTGTCCTTTACGCGCAACGAGGTTATGACTCGATGACATTTAATGTAGTGAAGACCTGGACGGAATATTTAAATCGTTTGGCAGGAATGGTGATCGGATTGTCCGTTATGGTGACGGCCGGCATTGCGATCCGTGTGCGCCGGGATATTCCTGTTCGAACACTTGTGATGGCCCTTGCGGTCTGTGCGTTAGTCGGGTTTGAGGGGTGGTTGGGTAGCATTGTGGTGGCCAGCGTCTTAACGCCGTGGGTGATAACAGCTCACATGGTTGCGGCCATCGTTATAGTCGTGATTTTGACACGCTGCCTGGCGAGCATTTCGGAATCGGTTCGGCCGGTGTCGCCACGAGCCGTGTGGTGGGGTGTGTGTGTTGTAGTAGGGATTCAATTTGCGCTTGGAAGCCAACTTCGCGAAATCCTTGATCATCACATCACCATCGGATTGGATCTTATTGGGATGCTTTATTGGGTGCATCGGTCATTGTCGTGGGCCGTGGTACTGGGGTCGCTCTGGGTCGGTTACTACTGGAACCGGTCGGGTCGGAGCGATTTGGCGAATATTCTTGTCGGGATCGTGGTAATGCAAATGGTAACTGGGGCCATATTTTCCTGGATTGGAGTGCTCAGTTGGCTGAGGCCAATTCATCTTGTACTCGCCGCTGTCACCATTGCAACTCTGACTTACGGCTATCCGGAACCATCGTATCGCTCGGCGCGCTAACCCCGATGGGAGATGTCCAAATAGTGGGGCCCATCATTCCGGGGGCGTACCTGGTGTCAGTCACCCCTTGATATAATTTTGACGGACAACCGCTCGATGGTGAGTGGTAGCATCGTATTAAAGAATTGGTGATATGAATATTGCTGTCCGTTGATGTTCGGACACATCTCGGCTTTGTTGCGAAATGCTCCATCTGCCCCATTTTCGCTCTCCTCATGTCGCTCTACACCACCACGTCGAGCGAGAAACGGCGTATCTGAATCATTTGGCAACATCGCTATTTCTGAAAATAAGCCATTTTGCAACAGGCCCATCTCTGGTTTAAATGATGTATCTGACGCTGGCGATTCCTGACGCGATAATTGTTCCAACACGGATAAAAGCTTATCTTCCAAGTGGTCGAGATCTGACGATAGGGCCCCCTCTTGAGCCAGCGCCTCGAGGTACTCGAAGTCCTCTAAATTAAACTCTGAATTATCTGAATATAGATCCCCCATACTGAGTCCCTCCCCTTGAAAAAGGCTTCTTCCCGATCGTACACTTTTTAAAACATCGGACCCGGGACGGATAACTTGATGCCTAGTGATGTTAGTCAACTCTGGACCTGTCTGAGATCTCGCTATATCAAGGAGCGTTGAATGATGGTGTTCAAAGAAATAGCCAGAAATAATCAGCCCCATGGCGCGGATCATGTCCAGGTTTTGAGCTGGATTCAATCGGGCAAATTCCCCTCGATCACTGTGGGGTTAATCGAATGTGACGGTGCACTATTTGGGCAACCGGGACGGATAAACGTACCCTACGTGACAACCGATGTTGCGAGCGACGGATTGGAGTTTTGCCGTGCCGTTGTCCAATCCACGATTGACGAACGACATGCGGCCCGTGATCAGGATCATATTAATTTTGTGATGGACATCCTTCCCCGTTCGGTGACTGGCCCTGAATTGGGGGTCATTGGCGGAATGGGGCCTGAGGCAAGCATCATGTTTTTGGACATGGTGATATGTCGCCGATCGGATATGGGCATTCGATTAATCAATATACCAACGATTCCCGATCGAACACGGGCTCTATTAACTGAACCCCATCTCCGAGAGACCGTTGCGACGATGATTCGGAGTGCATCGAATTCACTGATTGCAGTTGGCGTCAATCATATTGTGGTGCCGTGCAATACCGCGCATGCGTTTACCGATGGCATCGATCGCTTATCGAGTCTAATCGAGAATACACGGCATTATGTTGCGGCGCACGGGATAACTAAATTCACACTGCTGGCTACCAATGGGACCCGTCGGGCAGGCATTTACATGGGTGATGAAGTCACGTATCCCGATGACGAGGTCCAAGCGATGACGATGGCACTGATATTCGATCATATCAAAAAAGGTGGCATTACGGATCACGCTCGATCTCTGTTTGAGGAGATTCTGGATGCGTTACATCGGAAGGATCAGCCACTGACCGTTGGCTTATGTTGTACCGAGCTTCCCCTGATTGCCCGTGACCCACAGATGCAAGCCATCATTGCCCGTAAAGACTATGCGTCACGCGTTCGTTTTATTGACCCGATGGAAATTACCGCTGATCTCGTAACCGTCGCGCTTTCCATCCGTCGGTCGTCGTAAAATGTCTCCGATGGGTTTGCCGAGGCAACTCGGTAGAGTTTTCCAGCCGTGATATCGACCATCGAAGGGGTGGGGACGGCGATATTCCTTGTGGGACTCTTGCATTCAGTGTGCGGGGGCCTAATTTCACCTTATTTGCCTGCTCGGCTTCGGTTTATTACCCATCCCGAATCTGCAATGGTGATGTGGGCCACGGTGTTGTTGGGTGTTCAGTGGTGGGGCTTTGGCTCAACCGGTGTCATTAAATATGTCTCTCGCCTTCACCTGATTGAGCCGATTTACGTGGCGACGATCGTAATCGTGTGTAGTACCCCGTCGTTAATTCGGAGTATTCGGTGGACGATGTATTCAGTCGCCCACCGGTTACCGGTAAATACACCCATGACGTTTTTTGTTTTAGCAATTGTCCTGGGATCCCTATCGGGGTCTATTATTACAGAGCCGGCGGCAATGACACTCATGTGTACGATTATTGGGGATACGTTTTTGACCAGTACCCGATCCGATGCATTTAAGTACGCGGTTCTTGGCCTAATAGTGGTATCTGTATCTATTGGCGGGGCACTGACTCCATTTTCTGCGCCACCGATCGTGATGGTCGCGACGGCATGGGGGTGGACGCTACCTGTTACACTACGTAATTTCGCCCTGCCAGTGATTGTTAGCATCGTCGCGTCGACAGTGATAATCACGATGATATTCCGACGGGAACTGACGACCCCAGTTGCGATTGTGTCACGCCCCAGGCGTCCCGATTGGATCGTTTCGACGATTGCGATGACGTTATTGGTCGCGACCTTAATCGTTCGGCATTCTTTACCTAGCCTCTTGGCGATACTTCTAATCGCGACCGGGGTGATTATGGTGACATCGCGCCGGGTGGCCATCGCGGCCGTTGAGTCCGGTGTCTGGGTGGGTTTGTTTTTAGTCGGGGTTATTATTTTAGGTGGCCTGCAGACTTGGTGGGTCGCCCCGATTATTCGGTCGTTGCCTCCGTCCCAATTGTTTATGGCGTCGATTGTGGTGAGTGCTGTTGCTGATAATGCGGCCCTCGCATATTTGGGGACACTGGTCCCCGATATTTGTCGCATAAAACAATTGGCAATTGTCGGCGGAGCGGTATGTGGTGGCGGATTGACGGTCATTGCAAATGCGCCCAATCCGATTGCGTTTCGGTTGTTAGCTCCCGCTTTCGGTTCAAACGGAATAAATCCGGTAAAATTGGCGCTGGCCGCGGTTGGGCCGACACTTTTAGTCGCAGCGCTTTTTTGGATTTCACAGTAAAATGTCGCCATGATGTTAGTGGATATTGGAAATTCAACCATCGAATGGGCGGTCGTCCGGAATGGTAAAATCAGTCGATCACGGCGCCTCCCTACGAGTAAAGTCAACGACTGGTTAGCGAGTAGCCCCTTTTCGGGCTGCGATCGCGTTATTGTGTCGTCTGTCGTGCCGCAAGTCGACCGGTTACTGAAACGCTATCCAGCAGTTCATATTGTTGATTATCAGAACATCCCGCTATTGAAATTAGATCTCAATCACGCCAGTCAGGTGGGGTCCGACCGAATTGTCAATGCATTGGCAGCCTTCAGTACGTTTCGACGATCCTGCCTGGTGGTAGATTCCGGAACGGCCACTACATGCTGTTACGTGGATGGCAGCGGTACCTATCGTGGCGGTATTATCATGCCGGGGATGGGGATTTCATCGCAGGCCCTGGCGTTGTTTACTGCTAAAATTCCGATTATTCGAGTCTCCCCGCGTGACGATCTCGTCGGAAAGACGACGCGAGATGCGGTTCAAATTGGGTTGTATCGCGGGACTATTCATATGATTAATGGGTTGATTGATGATTTTAGGGGGGGTGATCCGCAAGTCGTTGTCGTGGGAACCGGAAATGGCTTACGACCATTACAGTCAAAACTGAATTTAGATGTGTACGATCCCAAATTGATTCTGCGCGGACTAGCGATTTGCGCCGACCTTTGGGATGCGGGTTCTTAAGTTCCAGGCAGTGTCGGATTTTAGACAATATTTGACCGGGCGGCGTTTTTCACATACAGTTTGCTTACTGTGACAGAGGTGCGAACAATGGATTTAAAAGAAATAAAACGGCTAATCGAAATGGTCGAAGAGGCCAAAATATCCCACTTCAATATTGAAGTGGATAGCATGAAGATTGAGATTAAAAAGGAATTTGCTCCGATATCGTCGGTAGCTCCGATGGTTATCCCTCATATGCCAGCCGCCCAAGTTGTGGCAGCCCCTACAGTCGCTCCAGCCGCCGTTCCTGAAAAGTCGTCGGAACTTCCCAAGGCCGATGATAAATTAGTTCCAATTAAATCTCAGATGGTGGGAACCTATTACGCCTCTCCGGGTCCGGAATCACCCGCTTATGTAAAAGTTGGGGATCGAATCGATCGCGGGCAAATTTTGTGTATCATCGAAGCGATGAAGCTATTTAATGAAATTGAATCGGAAGTTTCTGGAGTTATTGAAAAAATCTGTGTAACGAATGCGACTCCAGTAGAATACGGACAGGATCTCTTCTTAATACGGATCGGATGACCGTAACCGACCGTCGGTGGCAGTTGTACCCGGAGCAGCCGCTTATTGCAGAGCGGATCTCAGAGCATTTAGGTATATCTCCGTTGCTCGCGCAAGTACTGCTCAATCGACAAATTAATTCCCTTACTCAAGCCCGTGCATTTATTACACCGAGGGACCAATCGTTTGAGCGGTTGCCGGATGACATCTTGGGTGCTGGCTTGTCCTTAATTTATGCTGCAATTCAAGGCCAACAGCGAATTTTTGTGTATGGAGACTATGATGTAGACGGTATGACGTCGACGTCCATGATGGTGCATGCGTTGCGTAAATTGGGTGCGACCGTCCATTACTATCTACCGCATCGGTTTTCTGACGGTTACGGGTTAACGACGCAAGTGATTCCGACTCTCATTCATTATAATATCGATTTATTGATTACATTGGATTGTGGCATTACGAACGTTCAGGAAATCGCGGCCATCAAGGCCGAAACCCATGCGAAAATCGTTGTTGTTGATCATCACACGATTCCCGAGCAAGTTCCCATGGCAGACGCGATTATTAATCCAAAATATTTAGATTCTGGCGATTCTCGGTCGATGATGTGTACTGCGGGCATTGTATTTCATATATTAGCCGGATTGCAGGAGATATTTGGTTGTGATCTTGATGTCAATGACTATCTTGATCTCGCGGCTGTAGGGACCGTAGCCGATGTTGTGCCCCTGGTTGGCGAGAATCGTCGCTTGGTAGCTAGTGGGTTAACCGATGTTGCCAGTCGCCGGCGGGTCGGTATTCAAAAATTGTTGGACGTGGCTGGATTTGAGCGTCCCGACGTGACCACGCGGGATATTGGATTTGTTATTGCGCCACGATTAAACGCTGCGGGGCGTTTGGATTCAGCGATGAAGGGCGTTGAATTACTGATGTCTGAGAATAGCGATCATGCCAATGAACTGGCGTGTATACTGAATAAAATGAACGAAGATCGACAGGCGATTGGCCAATCGATGCTTCAAGAAGCCGTGAATCAAGTGGGTAACGACGCCGAGACGGAATCGGTATTAGTTGTTAACGGAAAACAGTGGCATGCCGGAGTTATTGGGATCACGGCGTCGCGGTTAGTCGAGAAATTTAATCGTCCAGTGGTGATTATTGCGGATGACGGAACGATGGGTCGTGGATCGGCACGGACGGTTGGAAGCGTGAGCATATATGAATTGCTCAAATCCTGTCGCCATCATTTTTTGAAATTTGGGGGGCACCGGGAAGCTGCTGGATTCAGTATTCCATCTGAGGCAATTGATGCGTTTAAACGTGAACTTCAGGCGAATGCCAAGGCCTTGATTTCAGGGCATGATTTATTGCCGTTATTAAAAATAGATGTGAAGGTTCGTCCGGATCAATTAAATCTGGATTTGGCTGAATCTTTAGCGACGTTGTCCCCATTTGGGCAAGGGAATCCTGCCCCAATTTTTTACTGTGATGGATTGCGGCCCGTTGAGTTTAAGCGTGTTGGTACCGGTAATCACCTCAAAATTACATTTGTTGATCGTGATGGTAAACGGGTAATTGACGCTATTGGGTTTGGTCTTGGCGACAAACTCAATATTTGCATGCAACCTAAAATTGAAGTGGCATTTTCGTTGGAAATTAACGTGTGGCGTGGGAATCGAACGGCGCAATTGCAGTTGATTGATTTGCGTTAACCCCCCCTAGTCCGGGCGGATAGGGTGAGCGATATCGACGGAATAGTTGCCGTCTACACTCGATTCGTACGGGACAGCGATTATAAGGCTCGCGGTCCGGACATCGGAGAGGTTGGTACGCAAATACGTTATGTTAATTTCAAACCTCCACATTCCCGTCACTGTGATGCCGTCGCTGGCGGGTATTGCATGAGGGGGGCGAATAGATATTGTTGGCCAGGAGTCTATACTGGTTGCGAGTAGGCGTGATGAATCACCTGGGGTCACGAGGCGAATGATCGGTGGTTGATTGGGTAGTAATTGGTATCCGTTCGGTAGCATGAAATTGAATCGAACTGTTACGGGGCCATCGGATATGTGTTGGATTGGCACAACTAATGTGGGTTCGGCTGATAAAGAAGTCTCAGATGGTGATGGCTCGGTAATGGCGGGAACACCCGTTAACGTGATTGTCGTGACATTCGCCGAAGCGATATCAATTTTTCGTATCACATGGTTGTTGGAGTCCGCCACAAATAACGTGTTCTCCAGTTGGCAGATTCCGCTGGGTTCGCTGAATTGGGCGGCAGTTTTTGGTGCATCGCGGTGACCCGGAATCCCCGAACCCGCCAACGTCGTCAGTCGGCCGGTGTTTAAATCGTACACTTTGATCTTGTGATTGTACGAATCTGCTATATAAAGTTTTCCTTTGTGTCCGACAATTCCCAACGGATACTGAAGTCGCGCCATGCTGGACGATCCGTCAACGTCGCCAAATTGTATGGGCCCACGACCCACCAATGTTTCGATCAGATTAATTGGCGTCGACGTGAACTGACGGATGGCGTTATTACCAGAATCGGCAATAAATAACGAACGGGAATCAGAGAAAATGCCACTGGGTTCCGAAAACGATGATGTGGATGGCGGTCCATCGAATAACGTTTCCGCTTGATTGCCGGCAAATGGGACGCAATATCCTGTGGTTGGATCGATTTGCCACAGTTGATGCCACCCACTCATCGCAACGATTAACTTGCCTTTGTACCATGCGATATCCCGCGGGCTGTTTAGCTGAACTGAATTGCCGGTCCCCGATTGCATCGTAAATAGCCCCATCGATCCGGTACCTGCGAGGGTGCGGACGGTTTTTCGAAACCCATCGATTTCCCGAATGGCATGATTCCCTTCATCGCACACATAAATTCGATTTCCTTTAACGACTGTCCCGGCTGGCGATCGGAATTGCGCCGTGGCGAACGATCCATCCGAAAAACCTGGCGATCCGGTACCAATCGACGATATTATTTTTCCATCCGGAGAAGCAATTAAAATCCGGTGGTGGTTGGTGTCTGAAATCACGATCCGACCCCGTTCGGAATCGGCAGATATTTTTTTAGGGAACACAAGGTCTGTACGCAATGGCGCAGTCATTGAATATTGAAATCTCGACGGCGTGAGTAGCCGATCAGACGTCCACCGTGCGATTTGAGATGACATCATCGAGTCAATACTATCGAATAGGTTTTCGCCTGGCCGGTTAATGATCGAGGTTCCGTCCGGAGCTAACAGGATATGGGTGGGCCAGGCGCTGATTTTAAATCGCGCCCACAGCTGATGGGTTGCGTCATTAATAATTGGGAAGGTAATGCCATACCGCTGAATGGACTCTCTCAGCATGGTGTCTGTTCCTTCGTAAGGAAACCGTGGGCTGTTAACGCCGACGACAATCAGTTGATCGGCATATTTCTGCTGAAGTTTCTTGAGATCATCAATGATATGGACGGATTGGATTGATGAAAAACGAAAAAAACTGAGCAACGTAAATTTGCCGGTAAATTGACTCTGAGTGATTGGCGACGTTGTGTTGAGCCAGGTGCTGGTGTTGATCCACGACATGACCGTGTCTGACGGATTTTTAGAGGATCTATTGATTGACGGCGGCTCTCCTAACCCGCCCAGGGGGCGCACGATGGAGGGGGTGGCGCGGGTGTATTTAAGCGCCGCATAGACCGGGTGTAGCGATACCATTGACATGGTTGAAAAACATAAGAACCACACGCCTAATCGAAACGACATTAGACCCCTTTCGACACAATCGTTACACCACTCGTTCGGAAATTGAGATATACCCTACACCTTCAGAGGAAGTGCTACAAATGGGATGTTTTCAATGCACAATTCTTTTTGGATTTCGAACACCGTATGGTTGTGTAATAGCCGATTGATAAACGATTCTTCTTTAAAGACTACAAGGCCCGCAAAGAATACTGATTTAGGAAACGTGTGTCTGATAGTTGGCATCAACTTCATAATCTCATCGACGATATCAATTCCCAGTGCGTAATATCCGGCACCTATCAACCCGTGATCGTTGACGTAGTGGATATATTTTTTCAAATTGGTCTCAATACGCTGCCGCATCGCGATCAGTGTGTCATTGTCCTTGAATGACCCCGCATCGACGACACCGACTTGAATGAATACCACCTGCTCGTAGGTATCTCCAAATAAATTCGATATCGATTGGATTCCATGAATCCCGACCGCATCAAACCCGCTCACGAGTAGGACGGCCGTTTTCTTTGAGGGTGATACGGTTCCCGGCACCAAGGGGATGGACATTAGCTCAGATTCGGAGTAACCCGGAAGGTGAATTTGTTTTTGAAGCTTTCGGATTATTTGAGCGGTTTGGTAGTAATGACGTTTAATCATGTACGCGATCGCGGCAAGGGATAAAGTGATGACAACGGTAATCCAACCGCCCTCTTCAAATTTAATAAAGAATACCGCACAGAGGATACCAACAGTGATGAGAAACCCAACGGTATTAATCGCAAATTTGGTCCACCAAGTGAGCGACAGTAGTCGCCGTTCGTGAATCCAATGCCGTACCATTCCCATTTGAGATAGAGTGAACGTAATAAACACATTAATACTGTATAAAACGATGAGATACTGTACTGACCCTTGAGTCAGAAACAGCATGGCGATGGCGGCAATCCCCATGATGACAACACCGTTTTGGGTAACTAAGCGGTTATTTAGCATCGCAAATCGAGTGGGTAACCATCGGTCGATGGCCATGTTTGCAATGACCCTCGGGCCGTCAAGAAATCCTGTTTGAGCCGCGACTAACAATAACGCGGCTTCCGATACGAGCGTCACAAAGACGAACAAGCTGCCCCAGTGGCCCCACCCGGCAGACATGTTTTCGAATAACACGGCATTCATTGTTTTGCCCTCGGTATGAGTGACTCCAAACAGAAGGTATGCGATCATGAGCCCAAACACAACGACAGATAAGGAAATGGCCATATAAAGCATGACCCGTTTTGCAGTTCGGACTCTGGGTTCTTTAAGAATTGGCAATCCGTTACTCACCGCTTCAATGCCAGTGTAGGTTCCGGCCCCCATCACGTAAGATCTTAGTAAAATTAATACCGTACCCCATAGTCCAAAGCTGGCTGTAGCTTGGTGAAAATCAGCACTTGTACGCCCGACAAACCCGTGTAAATTCGACCAGTGAACGACAATAGAATATCCAATAGCGAAGGCATGACTTACGAGAAATATAATAAAAATAGGAACGAGAGGGATCACCGATTCTTTGGCCCCGCGAATATTTAGCCAAATTAAAAGGATGATACCCAGGACGGCGAACCAGAATTTAAACGGATGATAGCCGATCGGGAGGAAACTAAATAAGGCGTCGGCACCACTAGCGACTGATATGGTAATGGTTAGAATATAGTCAATAATTAATGCGGATCCACTAATCATGCCCCAAAAGGGAGATAATAATTTAGTGGCGACGAGGTAGCCGCCCCCGCCGCTTGGAAACTGTTCAATAATTTGGGCATAACTGCCACTGATCACAAAAATGGTAACGGCCGATGCTAAAGCGACAAACACGGCAAGATAGGGGTGATGTCCGATGGCGGCAAAGGCTTCTGCCGGTCCGTAAGCGGACGACGATAATGCATCGGATCCCAATCCAATCCACGCAAAGAATGCAATCAGCGATAATCGATGGAATACGCCCGGATCCGAAACATCGTGGGGTTTTCCGGAAATGATTCGTTTACATAATTGAATCCACTTATTTGTTGTCGCCATAACTGTCTCCTAATGTGTCGCTCGCTTGTGAGATCGGATGTCGAGCGATTCGATGATATAAGTCAGCTGGAAATCCGTGTTCTCCGGATACCACTTGTTGACATATGAGTTTGCCAAGTTCAACACCTTCTTGATCAAATGGATTAATATTCCACATCAATCCTTGGAATACGGTCCGATTTTCATAGTAAGCGATTAGTGCTCCTAAGGTGGCGGGGGTCAAAGAGTCCATCATCACCAACGTTGAGGGACGGTTGCCGGGGCAGTGTTTCCGAGGATCGGAATGATGTCGACCATAGGCTAGGGCCGAAATTTGACTCACTAAACTTGCGAGTACTTGTGGTTGGGTTGTATTGGGGGTCAATTGAGAGTGAAGAACGCCTACGAATTCAACCGGAATGGAATCGGTGCCCTGATGAAAATTTTGAAAGAAGGAATGTTGAGCCTGGGTGCCAGTATGTCCGAATACCACCGGAGATGTGGCGTAATGAATGGGATCTCCCGTTGACGACACCCCTTTGCCGCAACTTTCACATTCTAACTGCTGGAGATGGGCGGGTAGGAATCGCAGCCCTTCGGCGTAAGGTATCACCGCTCGACTACCACATCCTCGATACGTCCGATCCCACACTCCAATTAATGCCGACAGTAGGGGTAAATTATAGTGAATAGTTGGGGTGCGCGAATGGGAATCCATATCGGCTGCTGCCTCAAGGAGTTGGGTGACGGCATTCATCCCGAAGCAGAGGCCCAACAACATCACTCCAACCGGACTAGTTACCGAAAATCGCCCCCCAATCGATGGGTCCATATAAACATAATGGCCAAAATTCCCGGAGCGATCGAGTGCGCTTCCGGGGGTTGTCACCACGACCCATTGCCGATGAAATGCGGACGGATCCAGCCCCTGCTCGGCGGCAACCTCATCGAGTAGGGCCATATTGGCGTGTGTTTCGAGGGTGCTGCCGCTCTTGGAGGCGACGATAATTAATGTCCGCTTGAGGTTGACTCGTGACAGGATATATCTCCCGTCGTCGGAATCGAGATTGGTAATGAATTTGGCTCGAAGGAGGTGGGTGTGGGATGCTAACGCCCATCGTTTCAGTGCGTGATACGCCGCCCGAGGACCCAATTCCGATCCGCCTATTCCTACCTGTATCACGGTATCAAATTGGGCGTCACGGTGAATTGATTCGATATACTCAGTGATTGAATTCAACCATAGGGGACGGTCAGTTTGAGATCGCATCACGATATGAGAGGCCCCTCGATTTTCGGTTGGATTCAAGGTGTTTTCGCCAAAAAGCGTCTCAAATGTCGGAATAATTCCACGACGATCTACCCATGACTGCATGGCGTCGAGCACGGCATCGTTAATTAATGCGGTACCGTACCAGTACTTCAGATGCGGTGTGTGTACCCAATGGGTCCCTAACCGTGTGTCGATGGAATCTGTAATGTGAATGGGTACCCGTGCCAGTCGGTGAAGTTCATCGGACAACGGAAATGAGGATGACGGATTATGAGGCATACAATTGAGTGACTAGGGTGAGCTCATCGTCACGGAATGTCAATCCTCGACGTGCCCTGACTCTCGCAGCCGTGACCGTGAAGGCATCTAGTTTATATCGTGAGTATTGTCCCGCTTCACCCCATGCGAAGTTGGGTATCCATTTGTCATGAATGTGTGTTCCGAAAATAGAGGCTCCGGTTCCGACGACAGAGCCCGTGGCGAGATGGGTGCCGATCCCTAGTTTGGCATGGTCACCGATGATTGATCCCAGAAACTGTAGTCCCGTATCGATACGTTCACCGTTGTAATTAAGCGACACGGATCCATAGGTGTTTTTTAGATTTGATGTAATTGATCCGGCACCGATATTGACCCATTGGCCAATATAACTATGACCAAAAAATCCATCATGAGCTTTGTTTGAGAAACCAGCGATCAGGCTCGCACTGATTTCACCCGAAATTTTGCAGTGCGCACCAATGCAACACCCGCGAATTTTGCCACCCAACACAGACGTGTGTTTCCCAATATAGGTTGGTCCTGAAATCCGAGTATGTGACTCGATATGGCCGCCATCATCAATAACGATCGGTCCGCTACGGGCATCTAGGGTGACAAAGTCGTCGATCGTGGCAGACGGGCTAATCCAGGTCGCCTCAGGCGCCGGTACCGACACCATTCCAGATGGGCGCTGGGAAACACGAGTACGGACTCGATCAAACTCAACGGCCGCGATACGATCGGGTAGAGCAATGATGTCCCAAACCGTATCGATTACCCAGTCGTCGACTGAAATCTGACGTGCCGTCGGATCCGTAATCGGCTTTCCCAGTTGTAGGATCGCGGACTTAGACTCCAGACGATCTCCTGTAATCGCTACGCATCGGCCCGCGGAGGTAAAAAAAGTAGGTGTAGTGGTCAGGCTGGCATCGATCATGGCGACTAAGGGTGGGGGGAAGCAACGGGTGACACTTACAACGTTACTGATTTCTGGGATGGTAGATTCGACCTGTGGGACTTGGCGGTGAATCTCTGGCATCCACTCGGGTCGGGTCATGATATGCAGTGGCTGAGATGGGTAGTGGTTCGCCCAACATTCGATAATAGACTGACTGCCGAGCGGAATAGTGGCGATGGATCGCAGATCCGTCACCGGGCGTAATTGGATGGCCGTTGGGTCATCGACGAGGAGTATCCTTAGCATCGCCTCATCATACCTCAAGACTTTCCACGTTTCATCTGGTGAAAAATGTGGTATTTTGACTGACGCATGGGGGTGTATTGGTCTCGACGGGAAAGATCAAGGATGCGTACGCGAGCCGAGGAGCTGCCTGGCCTCGTAAAAAGGCAGAAAACAATAACTGGCAAAACAGTTACGTTCCCTCAAGCTGCTCTAGCTGCTTAATCAAGCTAACTAGACTCAGCTTAACGCTATCTCCTTCATGTTGGTGGGACGAAGTAGCGTAATTAACCAACTGGTTCCTTTTTGCTGATAGGCCGAAAGGGAATGAGACAATAGTCTAAATCGTTGAGAGGTATCCTGTTTCTGGGAGATCCTTCGACTAAATCAAAACAGAAACTACGCTCGTAGTGGACCCATTTTCGGCTTTTTCGGACACCGGTTCGACTCCGGTCACCTCCACCATTTACACGTTCAATTCGCCCCCCGTTATGTGGGGCAAATAGAACCAGCCGCATCAATTCTGCCCAGTAGATCTGATCGCGCCCCGGCCAAAAGGTAATCATCTCTGATGAATTGTGGGTATCACAGATTGCGACAGTTGTTGCCCGTCTGCCATGCTGTCTTGTGCCGCTGTAACCCCGTGTCGACAGTGAATTGTTTAAATGAACGGGTACCGGCTGGAGTAACTATATCTCGGTCGTGATCAGCCTCATAAGTTAAGGCTTCATCGGTTGTAATGATAGCCCCGACCATCCGTGAGGATAATACGGTGTGTTGACTTCGTTAGGAGGACCTACATAAATAAACGGCTGAAATCGGACAGTGGCCGATTCAGATATCGGGATCTGCCGGCCGGCCCCAGAACCACGGAACCCTGGGACCGTTCCATGGTGGTTAATAGGCGATAATTTGCTGTTGGGGTCGCATCCATTCAGGAAGTGTCTCTCGGACTACCTGCGGTGGTTCGATCGGGCTAATTAATCCATCCTCACCCCAACTCCCCGTTTTGACGACGGTTGGATCAGCCGATCCGTTGAAATGGATCTCATAGAGGCCCTCGTTGCTACTCCCCTGCCACGTGTCAACCAGTTTGCCGCCCCTGACTAGGCCAGAGAAGCTATATTCGGGATCTGGGGCAATGGTTACCGATACTGTAGCGGCGTTGTTTGCCGTTAGAAATTGATTGAGATCGGTTAGAGACTTGAATTTTAAACTGGGGATCTGGCCCTCAGGAAATAATCTGCTAGCGTCAAGTCCTGAAACATGGTCGGCACATTCATTGCGAATCTCTGAGTTGGACCGGCCTCCAAAATCAGCGCCGCCTTTGCGAAGCGATGCAATCAGGCAGTCATTCGTACCTGCCCCGGTGTAGTCACCTTCGATTCCAACCCCATTTAAAGATGTCCCTTTAGTAATTGCCTGCCCTGGCTCAGGGTTAAATGTTTTGAAATGAACATTGTTCAAATTTTGAACATAAATATAGTCCGCACCGGAAGGACCTGAGGTAGGCACGATGAGCTCAATGTTATTTGGGCCTTTTTCACCTCGTGCTTCGGCGCGTACAACAACAATGGTGCGATTAATCATGTTCGCCAATGGCTGGAGCTCAGGATACCCTAACATGGCACTCGATCGGATACTGTCTGTGTATAGTTGTTTCATTGCCGCGTTCTGGGTGGCCGGTACTCGCGATTCTCGCCTCCGTTGCTGGAGTGGGGTTGAGCCCTGTCGTTGTGCAATCAATCGCAATACCTCGTCCCAATTTTCGGTGCTATCGCTGGTCAATGAGTTGTACAATGTGCGGTTTGAATTCTGGAGGGTTGCGTAAAGTGACCTATACTCTTGGGCAATATTCTGCGTGGTAATCGAATCCTGAGATAAGAACGTCTGGCCCGCTTTACCTAGTTTCTGCTGCACCGCCTGCCCCAAGTGGGGATGGTCACGATAGAATTCCGATAATTTTTCCGAGACCTTCGCTAACTCCTCCAAGGAGAGCGCGGTAATAATCCTGACGTGGTGATCGACCCTTTCGGTAAAATTTGAGTTGGATTTGTAAAGAGTCTTAATTTTGTTTAAGGCATCAGCCCCGGTCGTTGGGAGCGTTTGGGGGAGAGGCCATTTGGACTGAGAGGGTCCTAAAACTCGGCTACCGGAAATCATTGCCATTGAGTGTTCCTCCGCATTAAAAAATACATGTCACTATATTATCGGAAAATAGTTGACACAAATTTCAATTATTTTCTTTAAGACGTTTTTATTGGGAGGTCCCCTCCAAACATCGCCTCTTTACACCGGTATAATCCGGAATATGACAATACTATGTCTATGGCAGATGTTCCATCAGTTTGTTGGGGTGGGGGAACTGGTCCAGAGTGATTTTTCGTCCTATATTTCAGAGTTGCCCCGTGCTGAGTCCCAATCCTTAATGACGATCCTATCCGATATTAAGCGACCTGAGGAGCCACTCCAATTGGATGCGGCTCAACGGGAAATTGAGCAGTTTCTGATGCCCTACACCGATCCGAAAGGGCGGCATTTTAATGTAGTTGATCACCTTGAACGATGGTTTTTAAGATGAAGATAAAATCGGGGTGCTACCCCCTACGACTCGTCAGAAATAGTGGGCCGATACAATATCGTCTGAACCGTAATCGTTCCGGAGTCTAGGTCGGGGTTCTTGTATGAAAAGAATTTGGCCATTTTTTTGACTAAGTGGTGATGTAGCGTGTGGGGCGGTACGGTAACTTTGTGGCCTCGGTTTAAATCCCAAATGTCCACAGTTTGCCCATCATCGATGCGATTAATGCATACGATGTGCCCTTCCTCGGACCGCTCGGGCATGTAATAGAACAAGAATGATTGGGGGGGTAATTTGGTTAATGATGGCGTGAGTATGGGGTGCTCCGATGCGACCAACGAGATACGGAATGGAATTAATCGACTCTGCATTTCATCAATTTTTGGGAAGGAGAAAAGGAAATCGCCGTTGGCTCTGTTAATTTCGTAGGTGCGTTGAATCTCACCGAATGCGGCGGAAGGATCACCGGGTAACTGGAGCTCAGATAATTGATCTGGGAAGTTATGCTGCAAATAGTGAAACAAGGCAAACCCGAAACAATGGGGAACCTGTGTCGATTGAATTGGCGAAGTGCCGGCAACGTGGCGGTTAAGTGTCATAATGTGTGTGTAAGGTGTGGAACTCTACGGCAAAAAAATTTTTTTTGCAATTATTGGCCCCAATTTTTCGATAATATTATGGGGGGCATCATCGCCACCCTGAACGGCCACTGGACCGTTTAAAATATTATTGGGTGGGGAGTATGAATTATGTTAGGACGTGTTCCGAGTCCGTGTGTGTCGCCAATCAGTGGAAAGAAGCGATCTCAATCGCCAGGTGTTACCGTAGGGGAACCCGGAAACTTATCTAAACAAAAACGGGAGACGCCCGTCGCTGTTGAAGGCTCCGGGGATCTAGCCTCTCCGGTTCGCGAAACTCATCATCAAGGGGCTAAACCGGCGCGAGGAGTGATGTTCGAGGGGGTGGGGCCTGATAGATTGGGCTCATTGACCGCCACATTGGTTGATACCGAGATCG
>Ga0214923_10001518_pt1 | contig 32827 bp, 31 predicted proteins | sample LL1510_MetaG_FD_177993 | JGI IMG/M metagenome (GOLD analysis project Ga0214923, IMG submission 177993) | Freshwater microbial communities from Lake Lanier, Atlanta, Georgia, United States - LL-1510 | ecosystem: Environmental > Aquatic > Freshwater > Lake | place: USA: Georgia | collected...
GCGTTCATTATTTTTGGAGCAGATAAGACACCATCCTGTTGAAGCACTTGTTTATGTTGATGAAAGCGGGATAGATTCCTATCTGCATTCACCCTATGGCTCGTCTAAGAGAGGGGAGAAAGTCTTTGGAGAGATTTCAGGAAAGCGTTTTGCTCGAGATAGTTTTGTTGCAGCCAAATGTGGGCCCAAAATTTTAGCTCCTCTTTGTTTTCAAGGGACTTGCAACACCAAACTTTTTGATTTATGGATTGAGCAATTTCTTTTTCCAGAGCTAACCCTGGGTCAGGTTGTGATTTTGGCCAATGCGTCTTTTCATAAATCTGAAAGAACACGTCTTTTGATAGAACAAGCTGGTTGTCAGCTTCTTTTTTTACCTGCATACAGTCCTGATCTTAATCCCATCGAGAAGTTTTGGGCCTGGTTCAAAATGAAAGTCAGATCTGTATTTGAACGATTTCAAACCTTAAGCGAGGCGATAGACTATGTTTTCAATATGTAAAATTTTCAATCTATATTACTATAATATTGTATTATTGTATATCTAGATACTAGATACGGCCCAAGGTACGGCTGCGCAATAGAAGCCCGCTACCCATCAAGCAAAGCAAAGAACCCAAGCTGAAAAGAGTCGCTGTCCCACTCAATACAAAAATGAAATTCCCCAAGAAGGGAATCACAAGCCCCCTTAGACCCACACTCAAAATGTTCATCTCACTATAAGGAAGACTCTCTTGATTTTTCGAAAAAGTCACAGCTGACATGTGCCACGAAAGCTCACTGCCGGCTTGCATGACTCCATAACCCAAATAAGCAAAATAGAGCAGTGGTAAGAAACTTTGAGCAGCGAGCAACATCGGATGGAAAAGCGCCGCCATACCTGCAACAAGTGCGCTGAAAATGAAAATGTTGGTGCGATTGAAGTAAGAGCTCCAAAAACCTGAAGTAATCGCAAAACCAATTCCTTTGCAAATCGTGATCGCCAGCATCACCTGGGTGTAGTTAAGTTGTAAATTGTCAACGAAGAAGATCGGTAAGATCGGCTGGATAATCATCAATCCAGCACCACCGAGCATAAAACCTAGCTGGTATCTGGAAAAAGAACGATCATTAGCCCAAAGTCTCCACGCACGTCTCCAGGGCAACAAGATTTGATTCTGATTTGGAAACTCTTCTGTCAATGAAATCGGGATCCGCAGTAGAGAGAGTGTCGAAAGCAAACCTATCGCCGCTGTCGAAGGAAAAAGCCAGCGCCAGGCATTGCCATCTACATCGAGCATCACACCCAGCAGCAAAGGCAAAAGAGCTGTCCCCAAATATTCAATGCTGTTGCCCAAAGCAAACACCTTTGAGCGTGATTCATCTGGAATGTGTCTCTTAAAAATCTCCATCCAAGCTGGCATGCTACCTCGAGAAAGAGTCATGTAGAAGCCGAAAGCTAAGATCACATAGAGACTTGATTGAATCCAAAAGAAGAAGAGAAAGGGGATGAAACGGAGGATGTTGGTAAGAACCAAGCTCCAGACCAAATTTTTTCTATTAGAATAGAAGTAGGAGCTCCAGTAGACCGCCAGTAAGGAAGAGGCTGGTTTTAAGGCCACAAGTAGAGTCAGCTGCCAAGGAGAAACATGAAACTCTTTATATAAAATCATTGACAAAGCGCTAATCAAAGCCCAGAAAGGTAGCCCAAAGAGGCGTGTCCAGATGAAAGCTACTGACGTGACTGACGCAGACATTGGCGCTCATTATAGCTAGAAAAATTGTAGAAGTCAAAATTCAAATATTTGTTTCTGCTTGCATTTAATTTTTTGTTATTTGATAAGATCTCGTTAAAACAAGAAAAAAGGATTAAGCTATGTCAGCGCCATCGTCTCCTACACATGAGAAACTGCCACCATGGATTGATGGATTCAAGGCTGCAGCAGCACAATCTGGAGCTAAAAAAGTTCCAGCTTCCCGTATTTTTAACGGCGCTGTTTGGCGTCCACCTTCTTACCCTCCAAGTCCCTCACCAATGGGGACGTATGTGACTTTTGATCGAGAATCTAGACCATCTAGCAGATTCAAATTATTGAGCAATAGAGATCTTGCATGCGCTCAATCTCGAGGCGCTGTCGTCCATCAAAGCGGTTCCTCTCTTGTGATTGCAGATAGTCGTGAAGAAGGAACCGATACAAGCGCACTTTCTAAAGCTGTCAATCTGTTTCTAGAGTGTTTAAAGCTTCCCCAAAAAACAACGGATGTACCTGCAGCTATTGATTCTGCCTTTGCAAGTTCTAATGAGAAGTTCTGTATAGAAGCTCCGAGCGGGAATGCTGTCTTATTAGGCTCTCTAGAACATCGAGGAGTTCGTTACTTATACAATCAAGGAGGGGGCATGATTTTCTTATTGAAAAGAGATGGTCGAGTCACTTGTTTGACTGACCATCTTCTGCCTGATCATCCTGAATTCGCAGTCTTGGGTTTTGTGAGTCCAGGAGAAATTTTGTTAAGTGACACTCCGCTGCGTTCCCAGCCATTTGTCACTGTTGGAAATGAGAAATATCACGCTGCACGTGGACTTGGCTATCCCAAGGAGATCCCCACACAACCTCTGATCACTATCTTGAAATCTCATGAATCGGAAGGAGGGGAGTACATTCTCTATGTCACCCAAGAGGGAGCTCAGAATGTTCAAAGAAACGAGATCGAAGCTGCTTGGAAAGAGGTTCAAGGAACGAGTTCTCTGGACATTCTTGAATCAATCACTTCCTGGCTCGAGAGGCGTTGTGAAACTGAAGAACCACGCATGGCTGTAGTTTTGCAACGTTTGAGTTTGATACCCAAACCTTTGCAGAGCTTTGTCGCTGGAAAAGTAAATCGCCAAGGGAGCCGTATTCCTGTACGTGTTTAACAAGTAATAAAGCCATACCTTTGAGAGATTGTTTCTTGGTCATGTTTAAAAACATGAGCAAGAAACAATCTCTCAAATTTACTGCCCTATCTAGCTCTCATTTGTGACATTATTTGTGATAAATGGTATGAACCGACTATATAGTTCTTGTGTGAAACAAGGTTGTCGAGAATAATGACAGCATGCAAGCAGAACTCATTAAAATGGGAGCGCAGCTGAAAAAGCTGCGTGAAGAGAGACATCTTTCACTCCGAGAAATCGAAAATGGCACCTCTATACGTGCGACTTACATCGATTCGATTGAGCAAGGACATCTAGGTAAGCTAATTTCCCCAGTCTATGCTCAAGGATTCATTAAAAAATACGCCGCTTTCCTCGATCTAGAGCCCGAATCTTTTCTGAAGCAATATCCCCATGTGTTGAAGGTTCTTGGGGAACGAGTGCCCGAAGAATTTTCTCTTCTGAGCTCTATTGAAGTGCGTGGCTCTCCAAGTGGAGAGGTGAAGTGGCTGCCAAACTTTTTATGGGTGGCGGGCTCTGTTGCCCTCATCTTGGTTAGCTGGTTCATGCTAAGAAAATTCGGAATCTTCTAATGCGACTCTTTTTCATTGGAATGATCATGGGAATCTGTGACCTCATTCCCGGTGTCTCTGGGGGAACTGTAGCCTATGTCAGCGGTATCTACAGTGATTTTCTAGCTGCCATACAAAGCTTGAATCTCTCCGATTGGAAAAAAATCCATTGGAAATTCCTCATGCGCCTTGGTTTCGGCATTGCAACAAGCGTCCTACTCTTCTCAAGACTTTTCCATTTCCTCCTGACCAACTACCCGCTGACTCTCTTTGCCTTTTTTTTCGGCGCCATTTTGGCAACAGCTACACCCAGTTTGCGTAAACCAAATGGAATGCTTGTATTGGGGTTTCTCTTCTCCTTCATTCTCTGTGGTCTACCCAAAGTAGAAGCTCTTGAAATGCCGCTCTGGTGGATCTTCATCTGCGGAATGCTAGGCTCCGGAGCGATGCTTTTACCAGGAATTTCCGGCAGTTTCATGCTCCACATTTTAGGTGTCTATACACTCTTCATTCGAGCGCTCTCTCATATTGATATTAAGTTCTTGGTTGTTATAGGATTAGGAATTGCTGCTGGTTTTGTGGTGTTTTCCCGTCTAGTCAGCAAGCTCTTAGGTCGTCACCCAGAAAAGAGTCATGCATTTCTAATGGGTTGTATGTTAGGTGGGTTAAGAACTCTTTGGCCCTATACTATGCACAACATCTTGAGTGCGACGCTCTTCTTGGCTCTTGGATTTATAATCACCTTCTTTCTTGAGCGGAAGGCCCCTGTTTTGGTAAAATAAAAACTAATGCCTCATAAAGATTTATATACAAACCGCCTCGCTCGTGAGAAGTCTCCTTATCTTCTTCAGCATGCGCACAATCCAGTCGACTGGTACCCTTGGGGTGAAGAGGCTTTTGCTGCGGCAAAGCAGCTCGATAGGCCCATCTTCCTCTCTATTGGCTACGCTACTTGTCATTGGTGCCATGTGATGGAGAAGGAATCTTTCCAAAATGTTGAGCTTGCGCAAATGATGAACAGCACCTTCATCAATATAAAAATAGATCGTGAAGAGATGCCCGACGTGGATAGCCTCTACATGGAATTTGCTCAGGCCATGATGAGTGGTGGTGCTGGCTGGCCGCTCAATCTGATTTTAACGCCTGATCTCAATCCTTTTTTTGCTGCTACCTATCTACCTCCAGATTCATCTCGCGGTTTTTTGGGAATGAAGCAGCTTTTGCAGCGGATTCGGCAGATTTGGGCAGATCCCCATGAGCGGGAGCATGTGATTGAGCAAGCTGGTAAGATCGTCGATGTCTTTGCAGAAGAAGCTGTTCCCCAGAAGACAGGGATACCTTCGAAGGAGATCATCACCACGGCTGCTGACCAGGTATTCCGTACCGCAGATCCAGTTTACGGGGGAATGAAGGGAGCACCCAAATTTCCTATTGGTTTTCAAGCCTCTTTTCTCTTGCGAGAAGCGCATAAGCGGACAGATAGCCGCGCTCTTTTCTATGTCGAGCGTACATTAGAAATGATGCATCGGGGTGGTCTATATGATCATCTAGGCGGTGGTTTTGCGCGCTATAGCATCGATGAGCAGTGGTTAATCCCACACTTTGAGAAGATGCTCTATGACAATGCCATTTTAGCAAGTGTCTATATCGAGGCCTTTTCCTATACGAAGCACAGCTTTTATCGCGATATTGCTGAGCAGATCTTCTCCTACGTGCTGAGAGAGATGAGCTCACCTGAAGGAGCTTTTTTTAGTGCAGAAGACGCAGATGCAGAGGGTAAAGAGGGTAAATATTACACCTGGAGCTGGGAAGAGATTCAGAGAGAGCTGAAAGAAGATGCCCCACTTTTCAGCGAATTTTATGGAGTGACCCCTTCCGGTAATTTCCACGGGCGAAACGTTCTTCATATGCCCTATACCTTAGCAGAATTTTCGCAATACCGTCGTCTCGATAAACGCACTCTTGCCGAACTCCTCAAGCAGATGCGCAAGACTCTTTTTGAGGTGCGTAAAGATCGCAAAGCGCCTTATAAAGATGATAAAGTCATCACATCTTACAATGGACTGATGATCAGTGCTCTTGTAGCTGGAGGCTTGGCCTTTAATAAAAAAGACTATTTGGATGCTGCAGAGAAGGCGGCAAAGTTCATTCAGAAAAACCTTTACCAAGACAACAATCTTTTCAGAAGATGGCGTGATGGTGAGAGGAAATATGATGCTAGTCTCGATGACTACGCTTTCATGATTCAGAGTTTGATTTCGCTATTTGAAGCAGACCTGGGCACGCATTATTTAGAATGGGCTTTGGAGCTCCATAATACGCTTGAAAGTGAGTTTAAAGCAGAGAATGGGGCTTACTATTCAACCAATGGACGCGATCCTAACCTAATTTTGCGTCGCTGCGAATTCTATGATGGCGCTGAACCATCGGGTAATGCTGTAGCAGCAGAAAATCTTTTGCGTCTCTTTCAGATCACGGGAGATCCAGACTACCGCGAGCGAGCGATGGAGATCTTTGCTGCGGCGCGTGAGCATATCCAAGTCTATGCACCAGGTGCTTGTTACCACCTGATTGCGCTGATGCGCTATTTTGATGAAAAAGCACCTGTCTTTCTCATCGCTTTGAATGAGAGAGAAGAGCACAAGGACAATTTGAAAATGATCCTACGCGATCATTATATACCCAATCGAGCTGTGATTTGGTCCCGTGCCAGTGATGAAGCGCTTCGGGATATTTGTCACGGTAGTCGGCAGCAAAAGACGATCAACGACCAAACAACTCTTTACATCTGCTACGCAGATCGCTGTCTTGAGCCGCTTACCTCCTTGGCCAAGATGGAAGAGGCGATCAACGCTGCCTCGAATTGAAATTTTCAATACAAGGGGCTCTCATTTGTGACATTATTTGTGATAAATGGTATAAGTACAAATATTTATTTAGAGGATTGGTATAAATCGGGGAAGCGTGCTATCATCTGATCGATGAAAAAGCTGATTCCACTAATCCTATCGATTCCTCTTTTTGCTGTAGAGCTTGCCCCAAGCAACGACTTTTCAATGGGTCCTGATGAGCATTTGATCGTCCACAACCGTGTATTACTCAAAATCAATAATAAGCATCTCTCTGTGATGGATGTTGTGCGCAAGATGGATCTGATATTCTATCAGCAATATCCTCAGTTGATTCACTCTACTCCTTTGCGCTACCAATTTTATCAGGCTAACTGGCAGGCGGTTCTTTCGGCGATGATCGATGATCAGCTCATATTAGCCGATGCTAAAGATAAGCACATCGATGCCTCCGACGGCGAGGTACGCGAAGCGATGGAGCGTGTTTTTGGGCGTGATCCTGTATTGAAGCTGGATGAGCTCCATGTGACCTTTGCTGAAGCTTACGAGATGCTGAAGACCGATATCATTGTGCAGAAATTGACAGGTGGGATGGTTCATGCCAAAGCAATGACGGGTGTCAATCCCAAAAAGATGAAGAAGCTCTATGAACAGAAGTGCATCGAGAATCCTCCGCAAGAGCTTTTTCACTATCACGTTCTCTCTTTTAGAGGAGAGAGGGCTCCAGAAGCTGCGATTGAAGCTCACAAGTTGCTGCAATCAGGGCAAATAACTTTTGCAGCTATTCCTGAGCAATTTCCAGAGGCCACTCTTTCGAATGAATATACCCGGACCGCCAATGAGCTTTCTCTTGCCCATAAGACTGTCCTCAGTGGGCTTAATGAGGGAGGCGTGAGCGCTCCTGTCCAACGTAAAGAGGTTTGCTACCTATTTAAGCTTGATGGCTTGGAGAAAAAAGAGCTTCCCCCTTTCAATCAGATGGAGCGCGAGCTCAAAAATGAGGTCCTCGAGCAGGAGATTGTCGAGTACAATATGAAGTACCGAACGTGGCTGCGTGAGCGCTACGGTTTGACTGATAAACATCTTTCAAGCCTCATTCCCAATGACTTACAGCCATTTGCTCTCCGATGAATCTCACTGAATTGAAGCGTTATCTGGCGGAGCTTGGCATCGCGCCGATGAAGCGTTTTTCGCAAAATTTTCTCATCGATAACAATATTCTCGATAAGGTGATCAAAACAGCGGAGATCCAGAAGGGTGACTCTGTGTTGGAGATTGGTCCAGGTGCTGGGATCATTACACGCCGCCTCATCGAAGAGGGGGCTATCGTGACAGCTGTGGAGATTGACCGCACCTTTGCGAGAGAGCTGCGTAAACTGCCTCTAGAGGTGATAGAGGATGATTTTCTCAATGTAGAGCTTCCTGATTGTGATAAGGTGGTTTCTAACCTCCCTTATCATCTGACTTCACCGATCATGGCGCGTATTTTGCCGCATTACAAGAGTTGTACGCTATTTTGCCAAGATGAGATGGCCAGGCGCATTACAGCGAAGCCCAATAGCAAAGAGTATGGTCCTTTCACCATTTTTGTGCAGTTTTATGCCGAAGCCAAATATGCCTTCAAGGTGCCAAAGAACTGCTTTTATCCAGTGCCCAAAGTAGACTCAGCCGTTGTCCACTTTACCAAGAAAGAAGCTCCTGCTGTGAATGCGGACCATTTTTTTGAGTTTGTACATACAGCATTTCAGGGACGTCGGAAAATGGTTGCGACGACGTGGCGAAAGAGGTACAACATCGTTATAGAGAGCGATGCTCGTCCTGAAAACCTAACCCTTGAAGAGTTTTTGAAATATTATGAGCAGATATCACCAACTGACAGCGAGTGAAGCCAAGATCATTGAGAAGGGAGGCACAGAGCCTCCTGGATCGGGGGAGAGTCATCATAGAGAGGGGATTTATCTTTGCAGGCGTTGCGACCTGCCTCTCTATCTATCTAAAGACAAGTTTGATTCAGGCTGTGGCTGGCCCAGCTTCGATGACGAGATTCCAGGAGCTATCAAAAGAATACCTGATGGCCACCGCGTAGAGATCCGCTGTGCTAGGTGTGATGGACATCTCGGTCACGTCTTTGAAGGGGAGGGGTTCACAGCCAAAAACGTGAGACACTGCGTCAATAGCCTTTCGATGCGTTTCAACCCAGCTTTCATCAATGGAAAAGAGAGGGCGATTTTTGGTGGGGGCTGTTTTTGGGGTATCCAGAGGGATTTCTCTGACTTTGAAACGGTAGTGGGCTATACGGGTGGAGAGCTTGTCAACCCTAGCTACGAAGAGGTTTGTTCAGGCAAGAGTGGCCATACCGAAGCGATTGAAATCCTTTTTGATCACAAAGTCACGTATGAGTCACTCATCAAACGTTTCTATCAGGTGCATAGTCCAGGGTTGCAAAAGTGCCAATACAAATCCGTGATCTTCTATTTGACAGAGGAACAGAGGCAGATTGCGTTAAAACTTAAGCAAGGTGCCACCGAGGTTTTGCCGGCAAGTCAGTTTTATAGAGCAGAAGAGTATCACCAACACTATAGCCTATTCAATCCAGACTGAATCTGTTAGAGCTTTTGAGCGTAGCGCACTTGTCCAGACCAGTTTAGCTTCGTTCGTAAAGTGGCAAAATAGTCGGTTCGATTCAGCTTCACCATCCTAAACTTCCTTTTGGAAATCCGTACCTTCACCGTCTGATTAGTCAATAAAGAGTAGCGCGATACCCCATCATAGGTAATCTCTACAGGGTCTTGCTCGCTCAGATACTGGATTTCAATCTGTCCCTCGGGCTTCAAAACAAGAGGTCTATTCGAAACCGTATGAGGGCAGATAGGCGTCAAAACAAGCGCCTCGAGCTCAGGTGTCATAATTGGGCCACCAGCCGCGAGAGAATAGGCCGTAGAGCCTGTAGGTGTCGACAGAATAATGCCATCAGCGCTAAAGGTGTTGAGATAGAGGCCATCGACATGGATCGAAAGATCGACTAATGAAGGATTCTTGGCGCGGTGAATCACAATGTCATTGATCGCAAAGAATTCATGTTCCTCCACGCTTCCATCCATCATCAATCTTTCTTGCACCACAAACTCGCCCTTCACAAACTCCTCGAGGCTAGCATAGAGATCAGAGAGTGGAATGTCGGTCAGAAAGCCCAAATGGCCTGTATTGATGCCGAGTACTGGCGCGTTTAGATGAGGGTGGTGATGCATCAATCGCAAGATCGTACCATCCCCCCCAAGGACGATTGCAAAGTCGATCTGCTTCACCGATTCAAGAGCTGGTAGATTGAGCTCCTCGTCAGGCGATACAACTTCTACCTTTCTCTCTTTCAGAAAATTGCAGACATCTACAGCGATTTGAAAATGATCGCGTTTCTGACTATTGATGAAGAGCGCAACGATCATGTGTAGCCCCCAATCCAAAATGTGTGATGATCTTTTTAGCCATCTGCTCTGGTTGCATACCGCACTCCTTCAAGAGCTCTTTGTAGCCACCATGCTCGATGAAAACTTCAGGTATGCCGAAAGAAAGCAGCTCAGTCTCACCAAATTGATGCTCAAGAAGAAATTGACTAAATTCTGATGCAAATCCACCCTTAAGTGAATGCTCTTCAATCGTTACAACTCGCTTATGGTCGAGAAGCAGCTGACTCAAAAGCTCTGTATCCAATGGTTTTACAAAAATTGGATCGACAAGTGTCGCAGACACATTGCTTTTGAGTAGAAGTTCACGTAACTCTGTGGCAAGCAAGCAGCAAGTGCCCAACGCAATAATCAGCAAATCCTGCCCTTGAGCGAGCACCTCGCCCCTTCCAAGCGGTCGATACTCTAAAGCCGCTGTCCCTTCATCGGTCTCTAGGTTGGGATAACGGATCGCAGTAGGCCTTTTCCACAAAAATGCCGACTCTAAAAGCTCTTTCAACAACTGTCCATTTCTTGGTTGGCAGATCACCATCTTCGGCATCGCTCGCATGAAGGAGATGTCATAAATGCCGTGATGTGTAGGGCCATCGCCCGTTGCCAATCCAGCTCTATCAATCGCGAAAACAACAGGAACATTTTGCAAGCAAACATCATGAAAGAGGTTGTCCAGCGCCCGGTGTAAGAAAGTGGCGTAGATCGAGCAGATTACCTTGCGGTTGTGATACTTTGCCAAACCTCCAGCAAAAGTCACAGCGTGCCCCTCAGCAATGCCGACATCGACACTTCTTTCTGGAAAGCGTTCAAAAAAGTTGTCCAGAGAAGAGCCCAGTGACATCGCTGGTGTGATCAAAGTGATTGTCTCATCGCGCTCAGCCATTTGGACGATCTGCTTTCCAAAGAGTTTGGGAAAAGTCGGCTTCGAGGAGGGGTTGGGATGGAATTTACAAGTCTTAGGATCAAAAGGTTTGACGCCGTGGAATGCGATTGGGTCATCCTCTGCAGCCTTCACCCCGTGACCCTTTGTTGTGTAGAAGTGGATAACAGCTGGCATCGGCAGATCTTTCACTGCATTGAGCACTGCCACCACTTTCTTGATATCATGACCATCCACAGGGCCGATGTAAGAGAGGCCAAACTGTTGGAAGAAGGGCGCTGGACTCACTAGATTTTTCAGAGAGGCTCCAAACTGCTGACTCTTCTTGGCTAGCATGTTACCGCAAAGGGGAATTGTCGAGATCAGCATATCTAATTCGCGAGCGACTCGACTCGTTGTGGGATTGCTCAAAAGACGGCTGAGAATGCTTGTGATGCCCCCTACATTTTTAGAGATCGACATCGCATTGTCGTTCAGGATCACAACAAACTTTCCAAGGTCGCGCTTCATATTGTTGAGAGCTTCCAATGAGAGGCCGCAGGTGAGTGTCGCATCTCCAATCACAGGGATGATGTGCTCTTCGCTCTTTGCGAGGTCCCGCGCTTTGGCGAGGCCAAGTGCTAAGGAAAGCGCTGTGCCAGCATGGCCAGCATAAAAATGGTCGTGAGGCGACTCCTCCGGATGAGCAAAGCCAGACAAGCCACCCGTTTTGCGTATCTTGTCAAAGAGGTCGTTGTCACGGCCGGTGAGTAGTTTGTGTGTGTAGGTTTGGTGACTCACATCAAAAATAAAACGGTCTTCTGGTGAGTTGAAGACGTAGTGTAGACCCAACGTAAGTTCAACAGTGCCAAGATTAGAGGCGAGATGCCCCCCATTTTTAGACATCACATCGATGATCCGCAATCGAATTTGGCTCGCCAATGCGCTCAGCTCATCGAGAGAAAGATTTTTGATATTATCCAAAGGGAACCTTTTCTGGCTCTTGTTCACGCTTCTTTACAAGCATCTCGATCTTTTTCTCAGCAGTGGAAAGCTCGACGCCTAAAGAGGAGAGTAGTCCATCTGCCTCTTCATAGAGCTTCAAAGACTCCTCAAGAGGAACCTTTCCCGAGTTCATTCGGTCCAAAATCTCTTCTAAACGGCTAAAACCTTTTTCAAATTCCGTCATGAACAATAAGCTCCCTTTCTCCATCAGCAAGCAATGCGCGCAAATGGTCGCCTTGCTTCAGTTGTTGACTCGATACAATAACAGAATTTTCATTTTGCGCCAATAAGATGCTATAGCCTCGTTTCAAGACATTTCTTGGGTCCAAAGCATACAACTTCTCTTCAAATTTCGACAGGCGCTCTCTTTTGAGCAAAAGGCCTGTCTGCACTTTCTGCTCAATCTCCCGGCAAGTCGATGTCAATTTTTGTTTCATTAAACCGAGCTGTCTCAATGGGCTATATTCTGTCAAAAGGCGGCGCTTGGTCGTCAAGGCCATTTTCCCCTCAATGAGCTGACGTTTCATTAGCTGATCTAAATGGCCTCTCAATTCATCAACTCTCTGCAAAGGCATAGCCAAAAGATTGTAGGGGGAGAGGAAGAAGGGATGGCGCTTGATAGTGGTCAATTTTGAGCGGTAGAAATTGAGCTGAGAGAGCATGGCTCTTTGTAATTGAACGCGTAGATTTGTCAGCTGCTCGAGATGTTTCTCCGTCTCACTCGAGACAAGTTCGGCAGCCGCAGAGGGGGTTGGAGCGCGCACGTCGGCAACAAAATCGGCAATCGTCACATCGCTTTCATGGCCCACAGCAGAAATGACGGCTATCTCACTTTCAAAAATCGCCTCAGCAACAACCTCTTCATTGAAGGGCCATAGATCCTCAAGACTCCCTCCTCCTCGCCCGACAATGATCACATCGACCATCTTGTACTGGTTGAAAAGGCGAATCGCCTCAGCGATCTCCTCAGCCGCCCCTTCTCCTTGGACGCGCACAGGATTTAAAATAATATGAAATTTTTTCAATCGCCTAGACAGGACGTTGATGATGTCATGGATCACAGCCCCTGTTGGACTTGTCACGACTCCGATGGTTTTCGGGAAGGGGGGTAGTGGTCGTTTTTTTTCAAAATAGCCTTTGGCTTTTAGCTTCTCTTTGAGCTCTTGCAGTTTAATTAGGAGTGCGCCGACACCTGCAAGTTCGAGGGTACGGACAATGATTTGGTACTTTCCGTGGGGAGCGTAGAGGGAGAGGGAGCCTCTGATGATGACGCAGTCGCCCTCTTTTGGCAGGCGCATGCCGGGCCAAATCGAATTTTTAAAGAAGACGCAGGAGATTTTTGCCAAGTTGTCCTTGAGGTCGAAGTAGAGATGACCGCTAGATTGCTGCTTCAGGTTGGAAATTTCGCCTTGCACAAAGAGCTGCTTGAAAGTGGTTTCAAGCTGATTTTTGATGGCAAAGGTGAGAGTGGAGACTAGGATTGGGGTTGACTCTGAAGACATTTTTATGCTATCACTTTCTCCTTAATGTAGAGGTATCCACCGTTGATTATTGGCAACTGGAAGATGTACAAGACCGTTGATGAGGCGCTCGAGTTTGTGAAAACTTTAGCATCACTCACCAGCAAGAGTCAAGTGGAGCTGGGGATAGCAGTGCCATTCACAGCGCTTTTGCCGGTGGCTTCGATGGTGGAGCAGCTGAAGTTGTCGCTTTGGGTAGGTGCTCAAAATATGCATGATGAGGCTGAGGGGGCTTATACAGGTGAGATTTCAGCGCGCATGCTGCGCGATGTGGGAGCTCAATTTGTGATTCTTGGCCACTCAGAAAGACGCCAGCATTTCGGCGAGTCGAACAGCTTCATCAACCGCAAAGTCAAGCGTGCTTTGCAAGAGGGGCTCCATGTGGTTCTCTGTGTGGGCGAAACTCGTGAAGAGCGGGAAGCTGGCAGAGAGGAGGCGGTTTTGCAAGAGCAGCTGCTCAAAAGTTTAGAAGGCATCAAAAATTTAGATGAGGTGACTCTTGCCTATGAGCCAATCTGGGCGATTGGGACGGGCAAGGTGGCAACACCTGCTGATGCGCAGAAGGTGCATGCCTTTTGCCGCAAATTGATTGCTAAACGTTGGGGGGCTGAAATCGCCATACTCTATGGCGGATCGGTGAAGCCTGAAAATAGCGGAGCGTTGCTTTGCGAAGAAGATATTGATGGGCTGTTGGTTGGGGGAGCTTCTCTCGATCCTGACAGCTTCGCTAAAATAGCTAAGGAACAAAAATGACAGCATTGTACTATCTACTGATTTTTCTCTTTCTCTTTGTCTCAATTATTCTCTGTTTTGCCATTCTGATTCAGGAGAGCAAATCGACTGGGTTGGGAGCTTCTTTTGGTGGCGATTCAGGCGACTCGCTTTTCGGCGCTTCGACCCCTGAAATTCTGAAGAAGATCACAGCATGGCTTTCCGTGATTTTTCTTTCTGGCTGTGTCTTGCTGTCTATCTGGACAGGGGCTTTAGGGCGCGCTAAAGAGAGAAAAATGAATCAGTCGGAGATTACAAAGTGAAGCACCGTTTGCGCTATTATGGGGATCCCATTTTACGTAAGAAGGCTAAGCCGGTTAAAGCGATAACTCCTGACGTTCTTGAATTGATTGCAGACATGATCACAATCATGAAGGAAACGAATGGGATCGGCATTGCCGCTCCTCAGGTTGGTGTTTCTCTCCGTATTTTTGTTTCCATTGTTCAAGAGGAAGCTGAAGATGGTACGTTGATCTTCACAGATCCTTATGTCTGCATCAATCCTGAAATCAGCAACTTATCTATCGATACCGATGAGATGGATGAGGGCTGTTTGTCGCTGCCCAATCTCACTATTCCCGTGATACGTTCGATCGAACTCGATTTGAAAGCATTTGATATCAACAACAAGCCTTTTGAAATGAAGTGTCGGAATTTTCTAGCTAGGCATGTTCTTCATGAGTTCGATCATTTGGAAGGGGTACTCACAATCGATCATCTGAAGGGAAAGAAGCGGACAGCGCTAGAGCCGGAACTGCGTTTGATCAAAAAGAAATACCATTCTGAATCGACTGAGTGATATAGCCGATTGAGTTGAAAACTGCAGCTTTGGCGCGTCCAAATGTGGAGTTTTCAATCGAACTCTCAAGTTGGCCGCCCTATCTGGCTCTCGTTTGTGACATTATTTGTTGCAAATGTTATTAGCCCGCTGTGAAAATGGGGTGGAGTTTGTTAGGATTTCCTTTTATGGTATCTTTTGAAACAAAGTGCAAATCGAAGGAGACCTATTGAGACGTTATCACCACTACGGAATTCCTACATTAGAAAAGCGAGCAGACGAGACGCTTGTTGAGGTGGGGGGATTCAAGTTCTATTCGACACCCTTTGAAGCAAACAAATGGCACATCCAGTGGCACCGCTTTCCTGAAGGTCATGGATTGCCTGAACTGCTCACTCAAGTTCCGCACATCGCTTTTCAGGTCGATGATCTCGATGCAGAAATTAGGGATGCTAAAATACTTTTTGGTCCTTATACCCCAATAGAGGGATACCGTGTGGCTATGATAGAAGAGCAAGGTGTTCCTATTGAATTAGTTGAGACTGCTCTTACAGATGAACAGCTTGCCTTGTTGGAGCAGAAAAAGTTTAATAAGCAAACTTAAAATAATTTCCGAAATGGTGGCCACCTAGTACGGCGCCGTTGAGAGATCCTGTCTCGCTCATGTTTAAAAACATAAGCTTCGAAACGATCTCTCAAATTTGCCGCCCTATATGGCTCTCATTTGTGACATTATTTGTGATAAATAGTATTAGGTTTATCGATATTGCATTCTAACTGATAAGAGCTTATAATTTTCTCCAAAAATGGAGAGAAGATGAGCTGTCAAGGTTGTGGCGGGCGTGTTATATCAGAGTACCCGGTGTTAGTGTGTGGAAAGAAATGCAGAGCCAAAGCAGGTTTGCAGGGACTGGTTGATCGCTTGCAGTGCTGCTTCTCGACTCACTGCCTAGTTGAGGTGCGAGGTGTGATGACTTTACGCAGTAAGACGTGGGCTGAGAACCCACAAATCTCCCCAGATGTAGCAACTTTTTTGCGTGGACTAAAGCCGACAGAATTGGGCTTTTTGGTTTGCAGTGGGCGGGGTTACATGATGACAAAGGTTGGTGTTAAAGAGCATCACCCCAACCCTTCTTCTTCAAATTTTTATAACGCGCATCTTTTGATGTGATAATGCGCTGGTGGATATCATCTGCTTCGCAGAGGGTCACATGAATGTGACCCTTTCTCTTTTTGGGTACATGCAAAATCCGAGCTAATCTCTCAGGCGGTTCTCTTACTAGAATCACAAAGCTATACTTCTCCTCTTCCCAGCCGAGCACACCTTCTTTTAAAAGGCGGTGTTGCTGAGACCTCTCTACTTTAGTTCCGAAGTGGCACCAGCCGTTTGCCATGGGACACTTTTTTTCGTGAGGGCAGGGGGCTTTAACAAAGCCGCCTTTTTCGATGATCGATTGACGGAATTTCAAGATGTTTTGATAGCCAGAAGGAGTGCCAGGTTCGATAATGATGAGTGCCATTTTTGCAAGAGACCAGAGATTGTCAACCATTTCGGGGCTTTCACCGAGGGAATAGCTGGCAAGGACGATGTCGTGAGGTTCATCGGGTAGGGAGGTGAGCCATTGATCTTGTGGATGGCGTTTTTTTCCAATTTTCAAGATAGAGGGGTTATGTTCGACTCTTGTGATTTTTGGATAGTCTAGATCTGAGCCTGGACCTGCGCCAAAGTCTAATAAACTGGCTCCTTCTGGAGCTTCTTCCATCACCCTTTTGACTACAGCTTGAGTGGCGGGAAAACGGATTGCTAAATAGGTGGCAGCGAGTTTGGGGTCAAGCCACCACTGGCCTGAGCGGTATTGGCTTGAGAGCTCTTTGGCCATCTCGGGTGTTAAATTATCTTGATTGAATTCATTCATATGATAAGGATAAAGCAATGACTATCTTCAATCGAGAAAAAACTTTGGAGGAGAGGGAGCGTGCACTCTTAGACCTCTCGCTTGCCCTATCGCGTGAGAGTAATCTGCAGCTTCTTCTTGAAAAAATTGTAGAAGATGCGATCAGGCTCACAGGTGCAGAGGGGGGGACTCTTTACACTGTACGAGAAGAGAAGCTGCATTTTGAAATTGTGCGCAATGAGCGCTTCAAACTCCATGAGATGCTGCTCGAACCGATTCCGCTATTCATCGATGGGAAGCAAAATGTTGAGCGAGTGATTGCGGTGGCAGTCAACGAGAAAAAAATGATCGCCTTTAAAAACATATATGAAGAATCTCAATTTTCGAAGGCATTTGATGAGCAAATTGGCTACCGTACAAAGGCAGTGCTGACTGTCCCGATCTACAATCACCAGAAAAAGGTGATCGCTGCCCTGCAGTTGGTCAACCCTCACGATCCCGAATTTTTCACAGAAGATGACATCATATTGACAGAGTCCTTTGCCTCAATGGCGGGCGCTGCTTTGACAAATAGAGAGCTGATCACTGATCTACGCGACCTGCTTTATAGTTTGAGCCAGGTGATTAGCGAAGCGATCGATGAGAATGGCCATGAAAAACGGGTTCCGATCATCGCCTCGATGCTTGCGCAGGCTGTCAGTCGAGAAGAGCAGGGGCCGCTTGCTCCTGTTCATTTCACCAAGGAAGAGATGGAGGAGCTGCGCTTGGCAGCCTATTTGCATGATTGTGGAAAGGTTGGGATTCCACAACATCTTCTGAATAAGAAAACCAAGTTGGAAACGATTTTTGATCGGATCGAATTGATCAGATTGCGGGTGAAAAATCCTGATGATCTAGCTTTCATAGAGCTTTGCAACAAAGGCTTAGCATACGATGCTGAGCGCATTAAGAAGATAGAGGGGTTAACGGATGAGGAGCGCAAGTTGCTGCTTATCGAAAACGGGACGCTGACAAGTGAGGAGCGCAAAATTGTAGAAATGCATGTGGAGCGGACCTACCAGATGCTATCGAAGCTGAAATATCCCAAAGATTTGGAGCGTGTACCAGAGATTGCTGCATCCCATCATGAAAGGATGGATGGAAGGGGTTATCCTCGTGGCTTGAAGGGGAGGGAGATTCCTTTGCGGGGGCGCATTTTAGCGATAGCGGATATTTTTGAAGCGCTTTCGGCAGCAGGTCGGAGTTACAAAGAGCCATGGAAGCTATCTAAGGTACTGCAGGTGATGGGGAAGATGTGTGATGATGGGCATCTGGATCCTGATATCTTTGAGATTTTTCTCAATCAGAAGGTTTACTTAGATTACGCGAAAGAGTTCCTCTCGCCTGAGCAAAATGATCTGTAACACCATTTGCAAAAAATAAGCAAAGTTGCCTGTTTCAAGGGACTGATAAGTGGTATTAGGCCATGTTTTCACATATAATCAGGTAATAAAATCGCATTCGACGCCATTTTAATTTTTTCCATAATTACACTTGAACGCTCTTCTATTATCTCTTTCGAGGCTTCACCTTCCGGAAGATAGCTCTCCCGTACCCAAGCACCTAACTCTTGACTGGCATCAACAAACGGACGCATTAGCTCATTATAACGCTTAAAAGCTACGGAATAATCACCTTCTGCTGATTTTAGTTCGCCTGCTAAGATATAAGCCCCTACGATCGCTAAATCAGTACCTTGGCCAGACAATGGCGAAGCACAATATCCAGCATCGCCCAGCAGTGCGACACGACCTTTAGTCCATGAGTCCATTTTTATCTGGGCAATCGAGTCAAAATAGAAATCGTCACTCTCATTCATAAGATCGAGTATCTTATTCGACTCCCATCCCAAATCATAGAATAAATCTCTAAGACACTTTTTTTGTCCTCTTTCATCGGCGATGCCACTTAACACTTTGGTTGCTCGAAATACAAAACAGACAAGTGCTCTATCAGAATTTTTATCGCTATTCATACCGATGAATTTTTGATCTTTTACGAATGAGACTTCAGTTCTGTTGAGATGTAAATAATTGGGTATGCTAAAAATGCTGATGTAAGAACCTAGATCGAAAAACTGACAATCTTCCTCTGAAAAGGTCATCCCTCTAGTCGATGAGTGTAATCCATCGGCCGCCACCACTAGATCATAGTGCTCGATGTGTCCATCTTTAAAAGTCATTTCGACAGACTCGTCCTTTTGCACAAGCCTTATTATTTCTTGATCGAAATGGCACGGTACGTCAGAGGTGGCTTCTAATAAAATATTAACTAAGTCGCCCCGAACGATCTCGACATCATTGTCTTCTCTGAAACTAGCTTTTTCACCGTGTTCCTCTGATAGAGTGTGACCATCGGCATCCACGTAGCGCTTTGACAATAGCGATGTGCGTTTTGCATATATATCATCATAGATACCCATTTTTTTGACAATATCTACAGCAATACCACGAATGTCTATCGCGTATCCCCCCGCTCTTAGTTGTTCACTTCTTTCTATTAAGGTCGGATTGAAACCATATTTTTTTAGCCAATAGCAAATCGTAGGGCCGGCTATGCCAGCTCCTATAACGAGTATTTTACGGTTGCGATTCATATTTAGGTTACACAGATAGTTTCAATGGTGATTTGAATATAATCCAAATATCATTCTTTGAAAATGCCATTCCGTTTCGCATTTCAAAACGAAAGCAAAACGCTCTCAATATCGAAGAAATCGCTGTAGCCGAGGGTCGGTCGGGGTTGAGATTACCTGTAAATAGAGTTAAAGAAGAAGAACGTAAGCGAGCTTTAGATTGCTTTTAAAAAATGCACCATGAAATAATACCATTTGCAAAAAAATAATTTCATAAATGCGAGATGTCTAGCACGGCACCTTTGAGAGATTCTTTCTTGCTCATCTTTAAAAACATGAGCATCGAAACGATCTCTCAAATTTGCCGCCCTATCTCGCCATCATTTGTGACATTGTTTCTTATAAATGGTATAAGGTGATGTTATAGGACAACATCATAGGCAAGATAGGGAAAGGTTGCGGCTATAAAATTTTTAGACGTTGCAACTATAATCTTGAAATTTCTTTTCTGATTCTTTACATTGTCTACAATGTTTTTGACTGCGATTCTTGCTGTAACGCCCACCTTTGCGCCTTGTCCGATCCTCAACTTGCCTGACAGTGCGGATAGCTGGAAGGGGTATTGCGCTATGTTTGGAACGGAGCTTGTGCAAATTGCTTTTCCCGGTGTGCCGACACAGACCAACTCTTCGACCACTGTGACATTGAGTCAAACCGATGGGGGAGTGACTTATACGTTGATTTGCAACTACCCGGTATCAACGCCTGCGAATAGCAACACCTACTTTGAGCAGCAGCGGGCTGCTGCGACGGCCAGTAGCGCGCTGCTTTTAACCTATAATCTGAATCAGAATGCTCCTTTGGGGAGTTTGGCAACGCTTTTCACTACAAAGGATGTGACAACAAACATCTGGACGCAGTATTACATTCGTATCAGCCCTCAGAACACCTACCATCTCAATATTTCCTACAATCCTGCGAATTATACTTTTTTCCAGATTGGGACTTTTGCTCTTTTCAGGAGTATTTTTACGGTTACGATTCCGTAGATTACTGAAACAGAGGAGGCACATGCTGGTCTATGACCTCTTGCTGAGATCCGTTTGGGGTTAGTCGCCAGACTCTTGGGTTATTAGGATTATCGTGAGCATAACTTGGTACAGCTACAAGAAAAGGGCCAATAGCTCTCAAGTGGTTGTGTGATCCTCGCAAACGAAAAACTTCTCTTCCAGCGATATCCCAAATGTGAAGAAAAGTCTCGTAGAATTGTCCCAAGGAAGATGCGAAAAAATTGCCAATGGCATAAAGATGTCTGCCCTTGTTTGGCATAAAATGAAGTGTTCTTCCGGTAGTTGGGTTCCAAATAGTGCTAGCAATGTTATTAACAAGTAGATCATGCCCATTCCCAGATGTAGATATGAGGACTTTTCCAACAGTAATAATACTCCAGATTGAGTTATTACATTCCAGTTTGTGAAGCTCATCTCCTGTCATCGGATTCAGAATGCGAATTTGAGTATCTACTACACAGGCATACGCCACAAGACCGCCAATAGCTGTCATGTGAGTGACTCCGGAAGCTTGGACTTCTAAGCAATGAAGTTGTGCTCCGGTTGCGGGATTCCAAATACGAATAGTTGAGCCCTCAATCCCCCCAAGATCACCAGATACGAGAAGTTTATCAACAGCTATAAGACTGGGGATTGCTCCGGTATGGCCTTCGAGGCGGTAAAGTAGATCTCCAGTGTGGGGATTCCAAATACGAATATGTCTATCTTCACTATTCCAAGCTGCAGATGCCAAAAGATTGTCAATAGTCACAAGATGACTAACTCCCTGAGTATGGTCCGTCAAGCAGTGAAGTGATTCTCCAGTATCGGGATTCCAAATGCGGACAGTTGTGTCCAGAGATCCAGATGCCAGGAGATTGCCAATGGTGATAAGTGTGAAGATTACATTCTCATGACCCATTAAGCAGCGAAGCTGATCACCTGTAGTAAGATTCCAAATACGAATAGTGGTATCATTTGATCCAGTTATAAGAAAGTCATTAAAAGTTGTGAGGCAGCGGATAGAGTTTGTGTGACCTCTTAAAATAGTTGGTGGATTAGTGTTTGTATACTTGAGTAAACCCTTTTGCATGGCAACAAAAGCACGGTAGGCGGTACATGGTCCTTCAAGTTGCTCGACAGGAAAAAGAGGCGGCAGTTTCCAAAGAGCATTCATTGAGCTCAGTAGTCGATATAGCGCTTTACTAGTTTGCATTAATGCAGCGAGATCCTCTGGACTCCTCAGATGAGAGAGAATTGCATCCAAAGCTGGGGTGTTATTAAGAAGCATGGCTTCAAAAGGGCTTAAGCCCCCCTCTTCAGGATTGTGTTGAATAGGTAGCCCTGCATTAGCAGGATGTGGCAGCTCGGGCTCGGAATTGACTGGCTGAGGAATATCGGCACTACTTTTACTCTTACCATATTTGCAGTGGTAAAAGAGCAACGTTACTAAGATTGCCCCACCTAAAGTCAAAAGCGGTGGACCTCCTATTTTCGTCGCAGGATGGCCCATATTGACAGACATCAAAACGGCTCCTGCTACAAGAGCAATCAGAGAGGCCACAAGCAGCTTCCTGTAAATATGAGGGTCATTCTCTCTACGCTTCAATACATTGACGGTGAGACCGGCCACTAGCCCAGCACCACCTGCCAAAGTGCCTACTTTGGCGACTATCCCCAAGGCTGGATTACCTGCAATTTTGGATACATAGATCGCAGCAATCCGTAGCGCCAAACCAGCAGCTAATATAGCTCCTGAGGCGATTGCTATCCGACAAGAATTTATTTTAATTCTAGAGTCTGTCATAAGCCACTATTTGTTAAAAGACTATCCTACCAGATAATTATTAAGACATGTAAAAGATCGCTCAAGGTTCTCAGAATTAACCATTTCTTTATATGTTCTATAGTAATCTGGATGGTGTCTTATCTGCTCCAAAAATAATGAACGCTTTTTTTCATTCCGTTCTTTGTAGAGCAAAGTCTTTTTTTTGAGTAATTTTCAATCGAGCAAAGGCATTGCTCATCGAAGGTTGTGTCATCCCAAAATACTCGCCATATTGTTTTAAGGTCCAATCGGGATGTTTTTCCAGCAAATCCATTAAGACTGAAGGGATGATTTTCCTCCACGGGCGGCTTGGACGTTTAGGTGCTAGAGATCCCTCATTTTTGTTCAGTTTGAGCCAATTGTAAATCGTTGGTTTTGAAATCCCAAATAGACGAGCCGCTTCCGTAATCGAACCACATTCTTCTATAAATTGTAGTACTTTCTTTCGTAGGTCAGTTGAATAAGTCATGCGGCAAGAACATGGGAATGAAATATAAAATTGAATCTATTTGACTACAACTTGTTATCCGAATGCATGTTTTATAGATCCAATTCAGTTTTCAACAGACTTGGATATAGCTGGATTTAACGGGTTGGCGGCGGTGGGGGGAGCTGCAGGCTGCAGGAATAACGCATGTCCGCTTCATTATGCTCTATCACAAAGTTGAAGGCCCAATGCTGGAATAATACCGTCCCTAAATCCAACTTGTACTCAGCAAATGGCCCCTGATTCACCCGGTTCCATCCATTCCTCATATCAAACTTGGCCGTAATCCCAGGAAGCGGTCGAATAAATGTCCTAAAGAGGAAAATCTGCCTCCTGTCCGACAAAGGTGTAGCCAAAATCTCCTCAGCTGTCCTCGTCACATCGATCATAAAGTTGTTAAAGTCCTCTTTACGAATATAGTAACGACTCCGTGCACGGTAGCCAAACCCCATAGCAAAATTCTCGTTCAATGTCCAGTCGAGATAACTGCTCAGGTAGTAAGGATTGTGGTAGGCAAAGCTATAACCGCTGCGCACTGAAAAGGTGATCCAAGGGATTGGTCTGAAATCCATGTCGAAAAAGCCTGTCGGAATCGCCACAGGCAGCGTCGACTGATTGAAAAAGGCATTCGCCCAAACATCAAACCAAAGCCATGTCTGAGGACAGTACTTCTTCAGGTAAAAGCTGTTGGCAAAACCAAAGCGGAGCTGATTCAGCCTTGTCAACCCATCATCGATAGAGAAGATAAAGTGTTCATCTAGAGAGCTCGCTGGATTTGTATAATAGGTGTAGTGCATGTAAGGCTCAGCTACATGCTTCAAAGAGCCAAAATTCTTATGCAAAGAGCTATCCAAATCAAGCCCAAACTTGCCCACAGCTTGACCCACCTGATCAGCACCAGGACTGCCCGCGTAGTAAATCGCAATCACCCCAGCTGAAGGGGTTGCTGTGCCAAAGCGCGATTTGAATGGCCTTGCAAAATTGGGGCAGGCGGAAAAACGGCCACCGTTGAAATTCGTTCGAGGTGTTACCTGATTGCTGAACACATAGTTCAAATAGGCTGCCGTTGCTTCTCCAGAATAAATAATGCCAGTATTGCCAATCTCTTTAGGTCTTACGTTCAGTGTATAGGATGGCAACTGCTGGTTCACAGATTGAAAACGGTTCACTTGAATCACCGCTTGCAAGTTAGCGATGAAGTCATCCTCCTGATTGCGTACTAAAATCTTCGTCGCTCCAGCTGTCTTTAAATCGAAATCCTTCGTTCTGTATGTATAGGCCATCTGCCCATCACTCACAAAATCATACTGAGCTTTAATCGTCAGCGCTTCGTCCCAATGGCGATTGGCGTATGTTCCTTGATAACGCCAGCGATTACGGGTCGTCGGATCATCGATCGCAAGGTCATGGACCCAGTAGTTACGGGTATAGAACGCCGCATCTGACCAGTCAGGATCAAACATCGTATCAATACCCACCCCAACGCCATGTCGGAAGAAGCCATCAAGACGCGCCATCGCCTTAAAATCATTCCAGTCCATGAAATTATAGACTAAGCTCAAGTAGGGATCCATGAAACGACCCCAACCAAATTTCACTGAAAGAGGAGAGCGGCTCAACTTCTTCAGATTCATTTTAACTTTAGGAACATAAAGCCAAGAAGCCTTCATCACCTTAAAATGCACGCTAGAGGCCGAAACAACTCGATTTTTCGTTAAAGTGAGTCTCTTTGCACAGACACAAGGATCTTTCTGCCCCTTACCCTCAGACGTCGTAATGAAGCCATCATGCACAATCAACTCTCCACCCGAGTCGATTGTCATCTCCCTTCCCCCTATAAACCAGGGAAGAGAAGCCGTATTACCATTCAAAATGTAACCAGTCTCTGATAGGAAGTCATAAAAAATCGCATCAGCTGTAATCACCCAGCAACCATACTCAATCAGCAGATCACCCTCACAATATACGTTGCAAAGAGGGGGATCACGTCTAGGTTGTGTGATATAACTGATATTTCTCGCCTGGATCCGGATCTTTGGAGCCTTCAACACCCCGCCTTGATTCGTAGTCAGCATCCCATCTTTAAAAACAGGGTCGATCAAGTTCGCCTCTACATTCCCAAAATTCTCAGGGGCGGGAAGGTCCAAAGGACAAACCTTTTCAATGCAAGGATCGCACTCCTCATACCAAAGCTCAGGCAAGCCATAATCCCACTCTGACTCATCAAAAAGACGAGTAGTGATTGGCTTATCTACTTGAGCAAAAAGCGCCGCAGGAATCAATAAAAATGTTAGAAAATGCTTCATTCAGTTGTACGGATCAAAAGACCGGCCAAAGCATACCTGTTTTTGGGATTTCCGTAAGCAATTGTGTGGATTAAAGCTTCAATTCCTTTCTGACTCTGTCGCATCAGCATGGATTCCAATGCTTCAATGAAGAAGCGCGATGTCTCTTCAGGACTAAGCGTGAACTGCGTCTGACGCTCTACAGCCTTTTCTTCCTTCAGCTGTATCAGCATCGTATCTTCACTTTGTGCAATCCATTCGATCAGTTTTTCTTCGTAAGGACCCTTCTCACCAAGTTTGTAAAGAGCCAGATTGCAGTAATTTCGAATATAGGGAGCCCCAGCCTTCTGTTGCATCTGGCGCAGTAAATGCAAAGAAGCTTCTGTGCGGTGATTGGCTAAAAGCTCCACAAGTAGAGGAATCAAACTATTTTCTTGGGCATCAAAGATGAATTGGGCAAGAGAAAGAAAATCCTCTTCTGGCAACTCAACGCAGCCTGCTAAAATCTCATGACGTAGCTGATCGCTTCTCGCCGTGATGCCCATCAACTTCTTCTCTTTTTGAGAGGCTGAGCCAGTCACCTTCCAAGCCGCAAGCGACCCCGCTGCTGTCGCACTTCGTATAAACCCTAAATCGCGGTTTGCAAGAAGGGGACGAAGCTTGGGTAGACAAGCTCTATTCTTCTGCTGCAAAAGAACAAGCGAAGCATTGATAGCCACATCCCGATCTTCAGATTCAGCTAAAGAAAGTAAAAGTTTCTTGGAATGATTCTCTTCGACGCTTCCAAGTGCAGCAATCGCAAATAGATTGTGCTTTTCAGCTTCGCTCAAGAGCTCTTCTATCGCCTTTTCATCCCCCAGTCTGCATAAGGCCACAAGAGCTGCAAGCCGCACCTCACCTTGCTTCGAAGTGGCCAACCTCTGCAAAATCGGCAGTGAGCTTCTATCGCGCATCTCACCGATGCAGAGTGCCGCCGCCTCCTGTTGAATAAAGTGCGCATGCTCTGCAATCGAACGTACCTGAGGCAGAAAGTCATCCCTTTTATGCTTAGCTATATTGATAATCGCCTCTGCGCGAACCGCAAAGTCTTGATCTGCAAGATAGTGTTGCATCATCTGGTTGGCCATTCCATTATCAATATTGATCATGATTTGAGGGAAAAGGACCCTAACCTGGGGAGGCACTTTGTAGTAAAGCGCCATCAAGTGATCGACAACGATGGGATTGCGTTTCAAAGCGAGTTGGAAGCAGGCCTCTAGTCTTGTCAAAAGGAAGGGAGAGCTCAGCGACTCGATCAGCAAAAAATCTGCTGTGTCATCTAAATAGCGGGAGAGGAAGTTTAGAGCGATCAACTGGCTCTTCATGTCATGACTGCGTATGCCTTTTTCCAAAACGGGAATGAAGTAAGGGGACTGAGCAATACCAGCACCAAAGAGACAGAGCTGCTGGATTTCAGCATCGGAACTGCTGGAGCCCGTGGTTAAAATGGTTTCACCCACTTTTTGCAGAAGTGAAAAGTCATGTTCCTCACCGTCTTTGACTTGCTCAAGATAGAGTTCAAGAGCTTGCTCAACCTGGCCTCGGTGTGTCATGTAGAGCACGCGACTTGCAACCTCTTCTGGAAAAGCAGCAAAAAGTTTAGAAAATAACAGCAATAGGATTAAAGGTAGTGCCACAGGTCAATTCCCACTTTTTTGAGGAGGCTGCAGACCGCAGTTATTGGCAGACCCATCACATTGTAAAAACAGCCCTCGATTCGTTTAATAATAATGCTTCCACCCATTTGAATGCCATATCCTCCCGCCATGTCCTGTCCAGAAAAGGCTTTGTGATAATGACGCAGGTCAATTTCAGGCACTTTATGAAAAAGGACTTGAGTCTCTTCATAGTCACTTAAAAGCTTTCCCTCCTTTGCGATGCAGACCGCTGTGAAGACAGTATGCCAGCTTCCATTGAAACTACGGAGCATTTCAAAAGCCTCTTCAGAGCTTTTGGGTTTGCAGTAGAGTTTGCCCTCTTTAAAAACGATAGTATCTGCTGTCAAGATGACACGGTTTGGGTGGCTAGCTTGGAGAGATTCTGCCTTGCCCTTGGCCAATTTGGTTGCATAGGTGAGGGGATCGCCCTCAAAAGGTTCAGCTTCTTCATCGAAAGAGGGGCTCTTTTGCTCGAAAGGAATCTTGAAAAAGCCCAAAATCTCTTTTCTGCGAGGGCTGGATGATCCGAGGATTAACATTTGGTTGCCGTGATGAGGGTGGCGACTCCACCCAAAAGTTTCTTTTTCTCGATATAGACAAAACCGATCTCACTCATCTGCTCCATGAGCAATTCAGGAGCTGCAAAACCTTGGATGCTTCTGGCGAGGTAGCTGTAGGGTGTGCCTTTATTGGCCACCAATTTCCCGATGAGAGGTAGAAAGGAGAGATAGAGCGCATGGCCCATCCGCAAAAGACCGTTTGGTCTTGTGAGCTCTAAAACTGAAAGGCGTCCGCCACGGCCCAGTACACGGTAGACTTCACGGAAGCAGAGCAGGGGATTGGCTACATTGCGGATGCCGTAAGCGATGGTGACGGCATCAAAAGCAGCATCTCCATAGGGGATTTTTTGTGCATCGCCCACCTGGGTTGTGAAACGGCCTTGCAAATCCTTCCCTTTCTCATCGGCAAGTTCTAGCATTTCAGGGCAGAAGTCGAGCAAGATCGCATCGCTTTTTGGATTTTCATTGAGGAATTGGAAGGCTATCTCTCCTGTGCCGGCACAAACATCAAGGAGGTGATCAGCTCCTTGCACTGAAGCGGTCAGTTCACTATTCCACTTTTTGTGCATGGCAAGTGATAAAATGCTATTCATGCGATCATAGCTAGGTGCTATGCTAGAAAAGCACTCTTTGATTGAATCGGGCGTAGCAGTCATAAAACTCCTTTAATCCTTGTTCATCCTCATGTCCAAGCCTATAGTGGCAGAGATCAAAATACTCCCTCAACGCCTTTTCTGGAAAGCGCTCTTCTTTGGCAACTAACTCAATTTTTTTTGGAAACTGGGAAAGTAGGTGAGAAATAGCTGCTTCCATCTCCTCGGTTGCCAACCCCTTTTGCTTGATGAAGAGAGCAAAGACAAAGGGTAGTCCCGTTCTTTCATACCAGAGAGAGGCTAGATCAATTGTTTTGTAGCCCTCGACCGTGGGCTTGCGTAGCGCATCATCGCCGATCAAAATGAAGCCGTTAGCCTCTTCGTGAGAAGCAATACTGATATTTGGACAAAGAATTTGGAGTAGCGCGTTGGAAGTTCCACTTTTTGGGTCGAGACAGATGCGTGCACCTTCGATAGGACCCTTTATGTAGAGGTTCACACTTTTGATGGCTCCTCTTGCTGCCAAACCGAAAGAGCCGATACGGTCATAGCGGCTCTCCGTGTATTCGATGCTGCTACAAAGAGCGCAGTCAAGCTCTCCTGCACGCATCAATCTGTTCAGCTCACTTGGAGGGCGGTAGATGATATCGAAAGGGAGATCGGCAAAGGGAGCTGTGTTGAGGAAGGGGGCAAGGCCAACTTTCATACATCTTTCGAGTTGGTGAGTCTTGGAATGCGTCCTTTTGAGCGGATCATCTCACTCATGGTCTCCACATTCATCTTGACTTGGACACCACCAGCCATCTGGATCACTTTCTCTTCTACATTTGTTGAGGAAAGATCATTAGCTCCCCAATCTAGCACTTTGAGCGCTTCATCCACACCCAAATAGGTCCATAGCGCCTTCTGGTTAGGGATGTTGTCCAGCATCAAGCGACTCACAGCATAGACAAGCGGAATATGCTTTTTTTTCAACCGGTTCTTCCGTTTTCCCAAAGCATTATCTTCCTCACCAAATTTGAGCGGAGCAAAAGTCTTAAAACCGCCCGTCTCATCTTGTAGATTGCGCACTTGCATCAAATGCTCGATGATGTGCTCTTCCGTCTCAATATGGTCGAAGAGCATCGTGATGTTAGACCTAAGTCCTAGGTTATGAGCAAGTCTATGGATAGCTAAAAACTCTCCTGAAGAGATCTTGCCTGGAGCAATTTTTGTGCGCACCTCTTCGACGAGGATTTCAGCTCCACCTCCCGGTAGTGAATCGAGCCCCCAGCTCATCATCCGCCTAAAAACCTCTTCAATAGAGAGATTGTGCATCTTGGCAAGAAAATCATATTCAACAGGTGTGAGCGCTTTGATGTGAAGTTTAGGGTCTAAGCCTTTGATTTTGGTGAAGAGCTCTTCATAATAGTCAAGGTTGCACTCCCGCCAGAGGCCACCCACGATATGGACCTCTGTCAATTCTGAAACATGAGGTCGAATACGGTCTACTACTTGATCAGGTGTGTTGAACCACGCTTTTTTCCAGCCTGGTTTTGCATAGAAGGAGCAGAATTGGCAGTTTAATTCGCAGAGATTGGTTGGATAGAGCATCACAGTCGAAGCAAAGGTTACCGTATCACCCACTACCTTCTCTCTTCTCAAGTCGGCAAGCCTGCCCACTTCAGCGATGTCTTCTTCATTTTCTAGCTTGAGGAGCTCTAGACCTTCATCTGCAGAAAGGCGTTCTCCTGCTTCAATTTTGCTTTGAATCGTCCCGGGAAGTTGGATGGTCGCGGTCATTATCGTCCTCGTCGCATTTTTTTGATGCTCCGCATACATCGCAACTCTTCTTGCCTTTCGGAGTCATCCCGCATCCCTTCCGTAATTTATTCTTTCCTGTAATGAGACGGCCTATTGCGAGTCCTGCAACCACCAGGGCCATAAGGACGACTGCCGCGATGATAGTCATGACTAATGTCATCATTTTGCTTTCCCGAGATCAACCCAAATAGGAGAACTCCACGCCATCTGACCATCCTCTTGTGTCACACGGAGATAATAGTAGGCAAAAGGCAAGCTGCCTTTCACCTCAAGAGTGACTTTCGAAAACTCTTCCATATCGTCATAGTAGTAGTCGATGTGGTATTGGTTATCAGGCTTGATCTCATGAAGAGTCTTGCCATTGCGGATGATTTCGACCAATTTAATCTTATCTGTTCCAGCCACATATCCTGATAAGTGGCGGTTGACATGGAGTCCTGGTTTACTCTCAGTCGACAGCTCTGAACCCATAGGTTGGCCAGCTATGTAGAAGCCTACGATGATCCTAGCACCGGTGGTTGCATAACAGCGTCTATTTTGCAGAGCTTCGAAAAGCTGCTCACGGTTGTATTTCTCTGCAATGATGCCAGTCAAGCCTGGTGCATACTGCGTCTGCTTGTTTTCTGTAAACTCTTTGAAGACCCCACGCTTGTCAAGTCCACCCGCAACAAAACCAAAACGGAGATTCTTCTGCAAAGCTTTTTGGATAGAGCCACAAGCTTCTTCCTTTACTTTGCCTTTGATAGGGAATGAGTTGGGTTCGCCTTTGCCTCCCTCAGAGGAGCCCCATGCGCTATAGATTTCAACGACGCGTTCAAATTCTGGGTTAAAGTCTTTGAAGTCATAAGCTGTAGTTTTGCCCATAGGCAAAACGGGAATGGCGATCGTCTCTTTCGCGTTGAGGCTTTTATATAGCTTCTGGAGAGAAGAAGATTTGGCATCTTTGCGCCGCATGATCGCTTTGTTGTCTTTCAGATAGATGATCTGCCGAACACCTTCTTGCGGAGAATCGCCGACATATTGGAAGCCCAGGAACGTTGCAAAGCGGTCTTCTTCATTGAATTCTACAATACTTTGTGAAAGTGTTTTCCAACTTTCGTTGCTGGTTTCATCGACATCTTCAAAGGGAGAAGAAGCAAAGAAATTGTAGGCTTTTTCATCGCGCATGTGGCGGAGGCAGCCTTCCATATCTTGACTGCTGCGTTCTGATTCCCCATGGAGTTCCCCCCAGAAGAGAGAGCGGTTGCTGTCTTGGAAACATTTGATAGGAGCCGAGGTGTATGTCTGTTTGGTGTGCATGTTCAGCAGTTTGATCTTGTAGACTCCAGCTTCGTTGAAGTAGAGATTAGGAAGAGTCACAAAGCCAGTTTCTGGCACAAAAAGCTTCCAGCTGAGATTCTCTCTCAAATGCTCGTAAGAGAGATCGATCATCGTGCCTTCAGGGGCATAGTTGGTGAGATTGCCATACTGATCTTCAAAGCGAACGATGATGTCAAAACGCTTATTTTTAGCAACAAAGGAAGGGGTAAGCACATGGATGTGGTGTAACTTATTACCTCGGATGTCCATGGAAAAGACTTCAGGCTCTTCGTAGTTGCCTTTGCCTTTGGGATCGATATAAAGATTGAAGGGTCTTCTTCTTTGGACAGTCAACTGACATTCATTACCGGCTTCTTCCCACTGTTCAGGAGTGGCATCGGGGAGGGTGCCGACAACAATTGTGACCTTCTCACCGACTTTGACTGCGCTTGGCAAGGTGAATTCATATTGAGGAATGGCGCTTTCGGGCGTTTCAATCTCTTTGCCTTCAATGATCTCTCCGTCTTCCATGAGAAGATAGATAACATTAGCTCCTTGCTCTAGATCACAAGTCGGGGGTTCCCAGTCAGATTCTTTGCCCTCTGAGAGGAGGTCGAATTTAAGTTTGCAGCCCTTGGAGAGAGTGGTGGCTGGCTGATAGTGGAATTTCCAGGTTGAAATTTGACCGGCTCGAGCCATTTGAGGCTCACTGAAACAACAAGATCTACGCATATGGGGAGATCATATATGTAACGGGGATTTCAATCAATTAGTAGATGCATGAGGGTGGGGTATTAGCAAAGATGGTGGTTTTGCTTTTGTTCTTTTAGTTGGGGGGCTGCATTTATAGCCAGTTCATACTATTTGCAAGAAATAATGTCACAAATGAGAGTCGGATAGGGCGGCGAATTTGAGAGAGCGTTTCGAAGCTCATCTTTTTAAGGATGAGTGAGAAAGAATCCCTCAAACATTTGTGATATTATTTGTTGTAAATGTTATCACTTGAAAAGTGCAAATTTGGATTGGGCGAAGGCAGGGGGAAAGACAGCTCGTCAACTCATTTCTAATATGAGGGAGGTTAGGAAGAATCGCTGCGAGAGCTTTCAAGCAAGGAAAATGATTCATCCAGACTGAAACGATTATAAATCATTTTTTTCGAGAGAGGTCAATTACTTCTTGTCTGTATTTAGTAAAGTGCATGTGTATATGAAAGACTTCGGCTTTTCGGGATGCTCTTCCAGTTTATCAAGCACAAGGTTATGCCGCTGTAACGACTGCCTTTCTTGATCTTGATGGATAGCAAAATGTCGAGCGAGATAGTGTTTTCTCATGCTTGATATAGCACCCACCTGATAACCGTATTCGCAAGGGACACCGTTTATGCCACCGCATGTATAACGATCAGGCAAAGCGTGTTTCTTTATGAAATGACCTACTAGATCTCGTGCTTTTCGGCGTTCAGCCAAGCAATTTTCCTCCCAGCATTTGGTTCTTTCAGAAGGATGTGCCGCTTTGCAATGTCTGTAAAACTCACGGCTATCGTCAAAAGTAATAGGGGGGGTACAGTTTTTACATATGAGCTCGTGAAGTTTGCAAATCTTTATTTTGCGTTTACCTGCCTTTCCTGGAGCTGTGCCTTCAATCGAATCTTCTCCATAACTAGTAGAATTTCTAGCCCGAGGTTTAGAAGGTTTTCCGGTTGCTTGCGACAGTCGGGGTTTTCTTAGTCTAGGAGTAGGAATGGATGATTTGGACGGTGATTGATTAGCGGTTTCGAGCTGCCGAGTATTAGAATCACCTTGGGAAGTTTCATCTCGATCAGATTCAGAGGTTGTATCTTCATCAGATTCAGAGGTTGCATCTTCAGAATCTTGAAGATTTTGAGTTCCAGCGAACCGATCTCTAACAGGCTGATCTTGCAATCGTAGTTCTCCCGGAAAGAATCCCAGGAATGGCAGTTGGGGTCGGGGCAATCCAAGGATTGGTGGTTGTCCGGGAAGGAATCCTGGGAATGGCGG
>Ga0214923_10001519_pt1 | contig 32825 bp, 20 predicted proteins | sample LL1510_MetaG_FD_177993 | JGI IMG/M metagenome (GOLD analysis project Ga0214923, IMG submission 177993) | Freshwater microbial communities from Lake Lanier, Atlanta, Georgia, United States - LL-1510 | ecosystem: Environmental > Aquatic > Freshwater > Lake | place: USA: Georgia | collected...
GTAGTGATATTTCACCATGATGATATTCTGTATGTTCCGCAATATAACCAGATAATTGGGCTACTTTAATTTCTTGATTGTATAATTTTCTTTTAATAGAACCGTATAAAATTTTTCTTTGAGAAGGCTTTAAACCATCACATAAATCAGGAATAGAACGGATAATATCACTATTTGAAAAATGAATTAAATCTTTATTAACAAATTCATGATAAGTAATTAATTTATTATTGTTGTCTAGGACAACATCACTTTTATATTGTTTTAACCATTCTTTTCTATCATTTGAACGTTGTTTAGCAAAAGCTAGTGTTAAAGCCATATAGCCTTTTTCATTTTTATCAATAACATCTGAATTTACAGATTGATTCGTTTCATCATCTTCTTCAGTATTTTTAACTTTACTAACATCATCTTCTTCATTTTTAGATGATGAAGAATCATTATCAGAGTTTAAAGTAATATTATTGTTTAAAACACTATTATCATCCCAAACATAAGTAATAATTTTTTTATCAAAATCTGTAAAACATTCTTTAGCTTCTTGTTCGGTAGAAGTTCCTAACCCTTTGTAATATTTAACTTCATAATTTTTAACTTCATCAGAAGATTTTTCAACCCAATCTTTATAATCATTTTGGTTAAAAAATTCTTTAATACATTTCTTTTTATTTTCAGATTTTTTGAAAATCTTAATAATAGGTGTAGATAGAGTTTGAATAAATCCGTTAATTTTTAGCAAACTAGGCCAAAAGTAATGGAAAAAGTTCATTAATAGACCTTTAATATGAGAACCATCTGCATCTGCATCAGTAAGAATAATAATTCCACCATATCTAAGTTTTTTAGTATCTTTATAAACAGTATTTTGTTTAAGACCCATAATTTGTTTAATATTTTTAATTTCTTCATTCGCCAATAATTGTTTTGGAGTAGCATCTCTAACATTAAGTAATTTACCTCTTAGTGGGAAAACACCGTATTTTTCTTTACCAATTTTATCTAAACCACTAATAGCAAATGATTTAGCTGAATCTCCCTCAGTAACAATTAATCTACATATTGGAGATTGTTTTGTTCCTGCTAGTTTAGCATCATTTAATTTAACTAATTTTCTTAATGATATATTCTTTTTACCATCACTTTTTTCTAATTCAGCTAATTGTTTAACTTGGGCGAGTTGGACGATTTCATCATAAAGTCCAGTTTTACAGAGTTTATTAATAAATTTTTCATCAATATCACATTTAACAACAAAAGTAGAAGCTTTAGTAGTTAAACTTTCTTTAGTTTGAGAACTAAAAGATGGATCTTCAATAACACTATTAATAAAAACAGTTATGTTATCTTTAATCTGAGATGGTTTAATTTTTAGATTTTTATTTTTATCTTTAATAACATTAGTAATTTTATCAACGATTTGATTTACAATATAATTTACATGAGTACCACCTTCAAAGGTTGCAATTCTATTAACATAAGAAACATGCTGATAACCCGAATTAGTATCATAAACAACACCAACAGACCATCTATCATTAAAATCTGCATAAACAAGATTTAAATTATTATTTTCATTATCATTATCATAATGTAATCTAATATAATCTTCAAACGATTTGATAGGAATTAATTCATCGTTGTAATAGACTTTAACAGAACTGTCAGTAGTTCCTGCAACATCATAAACTCTTTTTTTAAGAAGAGAAATCATATCTTCAGTAATATTAGTTAAATTAAATCTAGCATAATCAGGTAGAAAAGTAATTTTAGTCATAGAATCCCTAGTTCCTTTTGGTAGAGGTGTTATAACTGGTTTTTCCTTAATATACATATTATTTGAAAATCTTTGACAGTATTTAAGATTACGTACTGTATCCCAAATTTCAATATCAAAATATTTAGAAAATATATTTGCTAATTTAGCACCATAACCATTTTTTCCACCAACAATTTTACCTTTTTGTTCGTAATTTCCTGATGTTAATAATTTACCAAAAATCATTTCAGGTACATACATATTTTGTTCTTTATGAATTTCAACTGGAATTGTTGAACCATTATTCATAAATTCAAAAACACCAGTATCAGCATTAATACTTACTTTAATTAAATTACATTTTTTATCTTTAACCGTATTATCAGCAGCATTTACTAAAATCTCATCAAAAATTTTATATAAACCCATAATTATAGTTTTTTCTTTAAAACATATTCTATTTTCGTTATCGTCATATACTGCCATTAATTTATTATCTGCCTCTTTAGAACCAATATAAGTATCTGACAACTTTAAAATATGTTCTTCCTGAGTCATACTTTTATATTGTTCTTCTATTGATATAGCATTATTTTCTTTACCTGATAACTTTTTAGTAGTCATTATAATATATGATTTATAATATTATACTATATAATTTTAAATCAATTTTTTTTGTATTTTTTTTACAATATTTTAAATTTTTTATTTCCACCAATGTGCGGAGATAAAAATCCTATTAAATTGTAAAATTAGTTTAAAAATAAAATATTAATAATAATTAATAAAATATTAATAATAATTAATAAAATATAAAAAATGGCAAATAATGAGAATATAAAATTTATAAGTTCAAAAGTAGGAGGAGAAAATGATGATACTAATGAAGAATTTAAAGAACAGTTAAAATTGATAGAAAAAAATAAGAAAAATTTTAGTAAAAATTTCAACAATGTTGAGCCGAGATTAGGAAATGATAAATTAAGCATAGATGATTTTTATTTTTCCAATCCGATAGTATATCCAGAGGATCCAGATTTATATTTTCAGTATATACAGCAAAAGAATTTAAAATCAATAAATACACAAGTAATAACATCAGTATTAACATTTAATATTGATTCATCATTAAGATTAAAGAATGATAGTATTATAATAGATTTTTACGAATTATTATCACCGGAATCTTTTACATTTACGAATAACAGTAATTTATTTAGTATAACGGTTAGTGACATAAGTAAATACAATATAAATGATTTAATAATAGTACAGGGATTTACGAATTACAGTGTATTATATAATTCATTAAATTTATTTTTTGAGAATGAGACAAATTTGGTTAAATTAGATATAAAAGCAAATTTTGATAGTTTCATACCATTGTTAGATGTATACATAAATATTTCAGGAATTACAAATACTAACAATGTGTTTAAAAATATACCTATATCATTATTAAACAACCAACACAAGATAGAATTAGTTGATGATAATTACATCGGTTTTAGATTACCAATTAATTTTTATACAGATAATACGACAGATTCAATTTTTACATCATCGTGTAAAATTGAATATTTAAGTATAGGAAATTACCCTATAAATTTAATAAATGCAAATTTACCTTATTCAAAATACAATTTACAAAGTTATCAATCAATATTTGATATAGTAAATAACAATATAATAATTAAAATGCAGACAGATATATCTATAAATGACAATATAGATTTAAACAATAGTTCGTGGGTAAATAATAAATTTTTAACAGGAGGTTCATCAATTCAGATAGGTCGTGTTAAAAATATAATAACTGGAAGTCCTAAATCATCAAAATATAAATATGTTTTACCAAAGATGATTCAAAATATAGTTTCGGTTAAAATGGTATCATCAGAAATACCAAATACATATTTTAATATAAATAGCAATAATAATTATTTATATTGGGATATAGCGGATGATAATAATGAAGAACCATATAGTATATCATTAGAAGCTGGATTTTATAGCTTTATAGATTTAAAAACAACTATAGAATCAAAGGTGATGCAAGTTTTGAGAATATTTTCAAATAATTTATATCGTGAATATTATTATAAATTTAATATAATTAAAGTAGATTTTGATGAAACTTTAGGAACCACTACTTTTAATTCATTTAGTAAATTTTTATTACCAAGATGTTTAATATTTTTAGATAATATAAATACAACAACATCCTCATATTTAATAACTATAGAACAACCAGTTCATAATTTAGGAGTAGGACAAAGAATATACATAGAAAATTCGTTAGATTATTTAAATATACCGGCTAGTTACATAAATAATCCTGAAGGATATGTAATTGTAAATATAATAAATAATAATAAATATCAAATACAGATTGATTATATAAATCCATTAAATGATAGTTATACTAATATAACAGGAGGTGGATATTCTATAACAATATCGGTTAAGAATTCATTTTGTTTATTTTTTAATGAAAGCAATACATTTGGAGATTTAATCGGTTTTAGGAATGTAGGTAATTCTTTAGCAGTTACACCATATTCATCAATAGAGAATGATTTTAAAATAAATAATACACAATTATATGTATATGGTGGTTTACAGAATGATACAAGTGATAATTTAGTATTAAAAACGAATATATTAAATAGCTATAACTACAAATATATATTATTAAAATGTAAGGGATTTGATAGATGTTCTAGTTCAAATAATATAAAATATTTTTACAAGATAGAATTTGATAATTTTAACAATAATAATAGTAATAAGGATATATTTTTTAATTCTTATATAGACAATCCTATATATTTTTATCCTTCATTATCAGAGAAAATAGAAATATTAGAGTTTGAATTTATTGATCCCTATGGAAATGAATTTAATTTTTATAATTTAGAAAATTCTTTTACATTGGTGTTTACATGTATTAATAATTATCCAGAAAATACAAATCTTAATCCTAAAGTTGCCAGAACCTAAAAATTATTATTTTATAAACCTAGTAATTATTATTTTTTATAATTTTTGTTCAGCATCTTTAATTAGATTATAAATTTTTAATAAAAGTACTATCTTTCGTTGATTGGTTAAATAATCTTTAATTTCTTGATAAAATTTATCAGATATATTTTCTAATATTTTGGAATAAAATTCTATTATTTGTTCTAATCCTTTTTTATCATCTTCTTCTAATTTATTATTAACAAATTGTATAAATAATTCAATTATATTATCTCTATAAAATTCATTTGTTTCATAATTTTTATCTTTATTTTTAATTGATAGTTTATCAAATAATTTATTTTTAAGCAATGATTTAATATTTTTAATGATTACTTTTTTATTAGAAGTTAGTTTATCTTTTTCTTCATTTTTTTGTAAATTATCCGCATATTTTTCAAATAAATATTGTAATAAGCTATTATATGTTTCATATGCTATTGTATGAACGATATTAACATATATAATATTAAGTATTTCAATATTAACATAATTTACAGTATAATCTTCTAATTTTTCTAAATCATTAAAATCTTCAAAAATTGAATTTAAATGATTTTTAAAATATTTTTGATAGGCATCTATTTTTTTAATATCTTTATTTTTTTCTAGTTCTTGAATATTTATAGTCATTAATATATCATTAAAATCACATAAATAACCATCACCACTATTTTTTTTGATATCGTAAAATATATGTAATATTTTTAAATAATCATCTTCTAATTTTTTAGATAAATTGTTTAATGTATCATTAATATTTAATAATAATTTCTTTTCTATACTTGATTTTATTTCATCTATCGTACATATAATAGTACTAATCTTTGATTCTTGACTTTTATTAAAAAATTTAATAAAATTATCAATTTCTATTTTTTCAAAATCTTTTTTTCTATATTCTTCTTTTAATTTTGTAATATCTTTTTCAATATCTATATCATCATAAATTTTGGATTTATTTAATTCTTCTAAATTAGAAATACGATTAGATAAATCGTTTAATTCTTTGCATTTTTTTTTATAAAGTTCATCTTCTAATTTATTTTTTTTATTATTTTGATTTAATATTTTTTCTAATTTATATTGAATATCTGATAATTTAATTTCTTTTATTAATAATTCGTTTTTAGGCTTACTTTTTGGATCAAAATTATCATTAATTATAATAACTAGTGTATTTATATTTTCAAAAGTTATATTATTTTTGAATTCGTATAATTTCAACCATAAAAACTCATTAAATTGGTATAAACAATTATAAAATATTGCCCTAGTATCATTATGAGACCATTTTGATTTATTTTCAATACTAATATCTTTATCAATATCTAAAACGTATTCATTGACTCTTTTTTTTATTTCTTCTTCATTATATAATTTTCTTGTAATATTGTAATTATCTAAAAGATATTCTAGAGGTGTTTGATTATTATTATTTTTGTAAGTAATAATAGCTGGATCTTGGCTGAGTAAAACCTCTATTCCTCTTTCATTTAACTGATCTACTAATCTATGAATAACTGTATTTCCATTTTTGTCAGGCAATCTTAAATTAAATTTAAATTCATTAATTTTTTCTATACACGATTTATTTAAACATGTTTTTGAAATTATTTTAGTTGAATATACTCTATCATCATTGTCATTTTCTTCCTTAAAATTATCTAGTAAATAAAGAGTATCTTCTACTGGTTTTATACTGTAACTAGGTGCTGGATCACTTGTATACATCTCTTGTTTAACTAGTTCTTCTATTTTTGTATAAGATGTATCTTTATCAAATAATAATTTTAAGACTTTATTTGTTTCAACTATTGATTTTTGATTTATATAATTTTGCATAATTTCTTGAAATTTAATTTCTAATATTTTATTACGTTCTTCTTCATTATTTATAATACTATCAAAATTTTTTAATATTCTTTTTGTTTCCTTACTTTGTTTACTGTATTGTTTTTCAAAATTTTGTTTAACTAATTCAAAAATACATTGTGAACCGTTTACTATTTTTTCTATACAATCGTTATAATACCATGATATAAACAAATTGTAGAAATAAATAGATATAATTATTTTATCTAATGGTTTACCATTATATCTATTATATTCTTCCATACATAGATTATAAGATTCATTAACATATAGATATTTACCTAATACACTTTTTTTTATTTTATCTTTAAAATCTACATAAATTTTATCTTTAGGTTCTATTTCTTCACTAATACTTAAATATCCAGTTGTAAACTTATCTGTAGAAGATAAATTAGCATAAGGTACTGTAGCACTATTTATAAAATTTCCTAAATCATTTTTATCAACAGTCGCAACAAATTCTATATAAAGTTCATCCGAACTATTTTTTTTTATTGTTCCGTCTACTGTTTTATTAGCGTCTATTGAAAAACTTTTTATATCAAGTTTTGGTTCATTTGTGTCATATATTTTATTGTAATTAAAATCATTTAATTTCAAAAATAAATTTTTTATAACTTCTTGTTTAATAGTTTTTTTATCAATATTTATAAATTTAGTATAATATGCTTCTATTTTTTCAGGAAATTCTTCATTATTTAATAACATAAAACGATTACTAAACATAGGTATAATATCAGTAGAAGAATTCTTAATAATTTCCAAATATTTAATTGAAAAAGTTTTATTAATCATTTCAATAACAGCATTATAGTTTGTAATTATTTTAGTTAAAGTTTCGTAAATAGAATTAATATTTTTTTCTTCTAAATCATTATCATCTAAAGCCTTTATCATTTCATCTATTTTGTCTACAAAAATTTTATTATAATCTTGTAAAACACCTCCATATTGATTTATTCTATATTTTTTTTCTGATCCTTCTGTATTAGATTTTGTTTCTGATTCTTCTATTCTATATTTCTTTCCACCTTCAATACTATATTTTTTTCCGCCTTCAATACTATATTTTTTTCCACCTTCAATACTATATTTTGTTTCTGATTCTTCTATTCTATATTTTTTTCCACCTTCTATTCTATATTTCTTTCCACCTTCTAATCTATATTTTTTTCCGCCTTCAATATTATATTTCTTTTTTCCTTTCTTTTTATCAGATTTACTAGGTGGTTCTTCTAATTCTATTTTGTAATTAAAAAATTTTTTATCTTCGTCTTTTAAACCTTCTAAAGCTTCCTTTAAAGTTTCAGCATCTTTTTCTCTTGACTTTATTTTTTTAAAAATTAAAAATAAGTTATTTACGATACATATAATTTTTTCATAATTGGAATATATTTTAAAAATAGTTTCTATTTTAATTTCTTTAAAATAATTATCATCTTCTAATTCTTCAGATGGAAGACCAATTTTAGAAATATCATATTGATTAATTAAATCAATTAAAAAATGAAGGTTAAAATATTTGTAATTAATGTGTAATTCTTCTCTATCATCTTTATCATCATAAAAATCAATTGTTTCAGGTTGAGCTGTAAAAATATTATTAAAATCTGTACTCATATTATTTAATAAATAACTAATATTTTTTCCATCTTCTATAGCATCTTTATCATTTGCTTTTTTTATTTGTGGAACATGCTTATGCTCTGAATGAGTATAATATAGAAATGAGTCTGTATTAATTTCTGTAGAAGAAATATATAAATCTGGCATATCTGTATGAAAATCTGTAAATATGTCATTTTTTTCACTTTCAAAAGCATCATTCATACCATCCACATTAATACTATCCAGTTTAGCCTTTGTTAATTCTATTTTTGTTATTTTAGGTGGAAGAGTTATTAATTTTTCTAAAGTTTTATCCCATGCTTCTTTTCTTTTTTGACTTTCTAAAATTATATCATAGTAAGGATAAATTACATCAAATCTTTGTGCTATTAATGAATCATAACCGTTTAAATTTGTGTATATGAAATCTCTCAAAGCATCCTTGTTAGCAGCATTACCACCAAAATTCGCAACATTAATACCTACTGGCTGATTTTGTCCTCCTAAAACAGCATTTGTTGTATCTATACCAAAAATTAATGATGCAGATAGAGTCCAAGGAGTTATATCGCCTGAATCAGCTTGAATAACCATGCCAAAATGGTTTTGAATATATCTTCCTATTGTATTTGAAGCTGAAAGAATTAATTTATTTATACTTTTAATTAAATTATTTATTAAATCACGTGAATTACTTTTTTCTAATTTAACAATTATTGATAAAATCTCCTTTAAATCTCCTTGTGGTATAATCATATCCGGAAGATTTAAAGCATTAATAAGTTGATTATTTTTTTGTCCGATTGCTTGGACGAAATTTATTTTACATGTTATAGATTTTGTAAAAGAATTTATTGATGAAGAAAAAAAATTGTATAAGAAGCTATTAACTATAGAAAAATCTTTATTTGGTTTTAAATTTATACGTCTGTCATTAATAAATATTGTTAAAATTAATAAATTAATAGAAATATTACGTAATGAATTATTTTCTTTATTACTTTCTATCTTATTATATAAACCTTCTGCAAATATTTCTTGTACTTCGGCTTTATATAAATCAACTAAAGCTATAGATTTTTCTAAAACTTGTACGTAAACTAAAAGATTATCTAATATTTGTAGGGTAGCAGCATTTGCAATATTAGCTGCTTTTTGTGCGTTAATAGTCCTAATTAAAGTTGTTATATTTTCAGCATGAATTACTTTTATTTGTATTGCTAAAGCTGATATAGCAGCTATAGTAGCTGCGTTAGCGGGGGTTAAGGTATCAATAATACTTTGATTAACCGTATTAACATTATCTTCATTTATAGCATCACCAACAACGTGAGCGATGGCATCACCAACGGCGGCAGCAACGGCGGCAGCAAGACCGTCAACAGCAGGAACGCCATTGGCGGCAGCGTTTATAGCTGCATCTGCAGTACCATCAGCAGTAACAAAATCTGGCATTGCTAGTCCTATAGTGCCTTGAGCAGCATTCCATGCAGCACGTACAGTTACAGCTGCTGCATAAACATTAACAAAAGCTTGATTATATTGATCATAATAAGTATCAAAATCTGCTTTATAAAGAGGAGCAGCTATAATCCCAGCCAACCTTTCTAAAATATCTGTTTTTTCTGGTAGTACATTAGGTAAATTACCACGAATTGAAGGTCTATCTATTAATCTTCTAAGCATAACATTTGTAGAAAATAAACTTATTACAGCATTTCTCAGTATTATAGGATTATTAACTGCCGGAAGATTTTGAACTATAGTAAATATATTTTTAATTATTTCATTTATTTGTATATTATTTAATGCTGGTACTACTATAACAGGATTAAAATAACCATTATGATTTGCTGCTCCTGTTCTCGCTAATATATCTGCATCATCCAAATCAGTAATTTTTTGCCTAATACCGCTTGCTGCGGTTAACACATAATCTTCGGTATTTGCAGCTGGTGGTATAGGAGTAAATGTATTCATTAAGAAGTTATCATCATTTATTAATTTTCTGAATATATTTTTATCTTCATTTGGAATTTTTGATTTTATATCATAATTTTTTTCTAAAGATAATTTATAAGCTTTTGAATAGTTATATATAGCTTCAGTAGCTTTTGCTACACTTATTTCTGCTCCATTTTTAATAGCTTTACCTTTATCATCTGTTAAAAAAAATTTGTCATCAGGATTAATTAATGTATCATATGAAGCATCGTATAATATTGCAGCCCCTGTTGCCTGCATAACTATTTGTAGAGGTAAATAAATATGTGTAGTTGTAACAGGATTTGGTGTTATTACTAATTGCTGTTGTAAATTATAATTTATTTCGTCAGACATTCTCATAGATGTTGTAGTTATAGAATTTTCAGCTATTTTTAACTCATCTTTTGATTTACTAGTTGAAGATTTAACTAACTCATCTACATTATTTATTATTTCCTTTATTTGTTTCTTATCATTACCAGCATTGTTATTTGTATTACTGATTAGATCAGTAATTTCCGTATCTGCATTAGTACCATCTGTAATAATTTTATTAATTCCATCAATACCACTATTTAAATCTTCTTTAAAACTACTAACGGTATTTATAGCTGTATCAAGATTACTATTAAATCCACTAATAGCAGTTTTAACACTTGAAGAATAATTTTTAACAATTTCTTCATCCAGTGCGTTATTAACAATATCTTTAATATATTTAGAATGTTGGGCTATATTATCAGCTACATCATTAACAATATATGAATTTACGGTAAATTTATAATATTTTTTAATATAAATCAAATAAAACAGAGGTTCAGATATAGAATTAAATGCGCTAGAAATGGTATCTATTTGCTTTTTAAAATTTTCATTAAATTCATCTAAAGTTTTATTTTTTTGTTTAAGTTCTTTAATAAGATTATTTTTTTGATTTTTAATTTCATCATCAAGTTGTTCTTTATCAAGATAAGTTATTGAATTTTTTTTTTCATCAAATATTTTAAAGACATTATTTTTTAGTTGGATAAATCGTTTAAACATTTTATTTTTAACTTCAAGATCTGACAAACTTTCAAGAGATTTAAAACCAATATCTTTTTTGAAGCTATTATATTCTTCATTAATTTTTTTTATTTCAAAAAATTTAATTAGTTTAATTAGGTCTGATATTTTTTTATCATAATTATCATCTTTTTTAATAATATTAATAATTTCAATGGATAGAAGATTATTAATAATATCTAAATATTTTTTTCTTTTAGGGGTCAAAGTATTAGAATTTTTATTATAAACATCATAATCATTACAATTTTTAATAAAATTTTCTACATAATAATGTATAGGGGCATTACCATAATTATCAAGTTCATTTTTAAGAACTTTTTTTTCAATTAGCAATTGTATAATTGAATTATAACCATATTGGCAAGCTACGTGTAAAGAAGTTTGATTATATTTATCTTTAGCATTAATAGAGACTTTAACATGGATTAATTTTTCAATAATTTGTTTTTTTTGTAATTCAGGTAAATCATCATTTTCAAGAACAGCATTAATTAATGTTTTACCTTCTTCATTTCTATAATTTAGAATATTTTGTTTATTAAATTGTAAAAGGATATCATCATAATTACTAGTTAAAAAATCAGAATATAATTTATTAATTTTATCATAATTTTCTTCATCTGGAAATACATAATTTTTATTTTCCCAAATCTTTGGTTTATATTGATCTGTTTTTTTTTTAAAATATTCTTTACTCATTAATATATTTTTAATAAGATAATATTTAAAATAGGATATATTTTAAATATTTTATATAATAACTTGTTCGTTAAAAATAATGTTTTATTGTTTTTTTGAATCAAGTAATTCTGAATTAGATTCAGTTAATCTATAATCAGCATACATTTTACATTTCAAATTATCTGGTAAATTATTACTTAAAAATAAAAGATCTGTCTTTTCTCTTTCAGCTTTAAAATTTCGTGGATCCATTCTAAGGGGATAAGTATGGACGCAAGCATTATTCATACAATCAAAATTCTTTTTTAAAAAAGACCATTCAGTCTCCATTAATTTTTCACCATTTTGTTGCAAGAAATATCTATAATCATCATCTCTAACAATTCCATTAACATATTTAATTTGTTCATTAATACAACTATCAGAACGGTAGTTAGTAGTAAAACGACCATCATCCATTTTAGCGGGACAGTTTTGATAAAAGTTATCCATTATATATATATATATATTTATATAATTAAAAAAATATTTTATTTAATTTATTTCTATAATTTTTTTATTCATAAGATTATTTATAACATCTGGAACTAAAATGATTGGAGGATCATTAATTTCAATTTCTTCATTATTATCAGAGATATCTTCAGAAACATTTTCTGAAAATACTTTATTTTTAATATTAAGTAAATCATTAAAACTACCATGTCTTGAGAAAGCATTTGAAGTATCATCTAATATTTTTTGAATATCTTTAGATTTAGGTGAGTTATCAAGATTAGTTTTAAAGTAATTATTTTCTAATTCTAATACAAGACTATTTTTACTTTGTGTAGTGCTTTTAGAAGAAATAGAATCATTATTATTTTTATTAAATTTAATAGGTGAAGTTTTAGAAGATTTTTGAGGACTCATATAAAATAAATCTTTTACAGTATTATCTTTAACTTTAACAAAACAAGTATTATTTTTTAAAGTTTTATCATTTTTTTGAGGAGAATAGTCCATATTTTCTAAAGAGTTATAAACACAATTTTTATCACCTTCGTCGTGATTTTCAGAATTTTCAGAATTTTCATCATATTGATTTAATTGATTAAGAATATTTTGTCCGTTCATTTTAGCAATTTCATTAAGTTTAGTAATTTTATTTTGTACTGAATACATTTCATTAATTTTTTTACCAAATATATTAAGTTTAGTGTCTAAATTATCTTCAAAGGCTTGAATTTTATCATTAATTTCTTCAAATTGTTCTTCAATATTTTCTGCTATAAAGTTTTTTGTACTTTCAATTAGACTACTAGTGTGTGAATACATTTTAATTATAAGAAATATACAAACTCCTAATAGAACTATTAAAATAATATTCTTTATACTAAGCATTATAATATAAAATTTGAAAAAAACATATAAAATTAAACTTACATAAATATATTAATAAAATGTGGTTTGAAGATATATATATAAAATTTAATAATAGACTAGAAATAAATACTATATATTCTTATAAAATAATTATGAAAATATTTATTTGTAAATTTATTAAAAAAAATAATAATAATTATTCAGATAAAAAATTATTATTAAATGATGCTATATTATATTCAAAATATTATTTATATTATAAAATCTTTAATTGTATTTATGATGATGCTATTATGAATATTATTTATGATATTGGATTATAAATTTACTTGATTATCATCTGTATTATTTAATTACCATCTGTATTATTTAATTACCATTAGTATTATTTAATTACCATTAGTATTATTTAATTACCATCTGTATTATTTAATTACCATTAGTATTATTTAATTACCATTAGTATTATTTAATTACCATTAGTATTATTTAATTACCATTAGTATTATTTAATTACCATTAGTATTATTTAATTACCATCAGTATTATTTAATTACCATCAGTATTATTTAATACATTTTTTATATAATCTATATTGATACCCATATCTCCTGTAAATCTTCTACTAGCATCAAAATCTTCTAGTGAAGCAAAATTCATATAATCTTTACCATCACCCATTATTATAGGACTTGTAGTACATCTTTTATTAGTAACACATACTGGTGGATGAGGAGGAATTGGATACCAATTTGTTGGAGAAACAAATGTATAAGCTGGATTAATCATTCCCTTATTCAGTGGTGCAATATAATTAAAATCACCATATTTTAATTCATTTGTTGCTGCCTGAAATTTTGAAGGTGCATTTGTTGATCTAGTTAATATATCACCATAATATTTTCCACCAGATTCTATAAATTTATTTACAACGCTTCTATTTCCAACTGACATCCTAAATATATTATTATCTAATACTTTATCATCCTCTTCATTTTGTATTCCATCTTGCTGATATTGAACCGAATCTACATCATAAGTATTTCCACCTCTATTTTGTACGTCTTCCATAATTATATTAGTATCTAGTTCACTACGTGCTTGCATATATACAGGTTTGTCAGTTATAGGTGGTTGTGCGGTTGACATCATAGGTGGTTGTGTGGTTGGCATCATAGGTGGTTGTGTGGTTGGCATCATAGGTGGTTGTGCGGTTGACATCATAGGTGGTTGTGTGGTTGGCATCATAGGTGGTTGTGTGGTTGGCATCATAGGTGGTTGCATGGTTGGCATCATAGGTGGTTGTGCGGTTGGCATCATAGGTGGTTGCGCGGTTGGCATCATAGGTGGTTGTGCGGTTGGCATCATAGGTGGTGGTACGGTTGGCATCATAGGTGGTTGTACGGTTGACATCATAGGTGGTTCAGAAATAACATCTATTTGTTGTGGTTCATAGATCATATCGGTTTGCTGTGGTCCATAGATCATATCGGTTTGTTGTGGTCCATAGATCATATCGGTTTGCTGTGGTCCATAGATCATATCGGTTTGCTGTGGCAAAGACTGAATTGGAATAGGTGTTATAAACTTATTATTTCTTAGAGAAGATGATATATCAGAATTATCAGAAAGATTATCAAAATTTTCTTTTTTTGTTTTGTAACATTTATATTCATAATCATTATCAATACTATCAACAGAAGTAAAATTTTCATTAATGAGTAAAGATTTATTTTCACTATCGGATAAAACTAGAATATTATCATTAATAATATTTGATTTTTTTGGAATATTTATTTTACAGCTGTCACAACTTTTAGGAATTTCAAAATTTATATTTTTATTTTTATTATTATTTTTTAATAATAAATTTTCAATAAGTATAACAGTGACCGTCATTATAGTTGCTAAAATAATAGATTCAGCAAAACTCATAACTACAACATATTTTAATATTATAAAAACAAATATGAGTATTGATATAATTTTTAGACAATTATTTAAAGTATTAAAATTATTCATAAATATATCTATATAATTAAATAAATAAAATAATTATCATTTAAGAATATTATATAAAATTATAGTTAAAAGAATAATAATGATAAGGAATGAAGTAATAAATAATATATAATGAATAAAAATTTTATTATAAATATTAGAATAAAAAGGATTAATTATATTATTAACTTCATTTATAACTTCATCTTTCATAAATTCATTTTTTATTTTTTCAAGTATTTTTGAAGCAAAATTTTTTTTATTAGATGACATAATTTATAAATATATTCTATAAAAATATATTTATATTTTAATTTTAACATAATTTTAATTTTTTAATCACTATCTTCTTCACTATTTTTAGATTTATAGTCTTTTTTATTTTCTTTTTTATTTTCTTTTTTATATTTCTCAGATGGTTCAGAACTAGAAGATTTTTCATGTTCTTTACTAGAACGTTTATTTTTAATATGTTCTTCAATAGTTTTTTCTAATTGATCTAAATCTGGTAATTTTTTAAGATGATTTAATAATTCAGATTTACTCATTTTTTGAATAATTAATATTTTATCCATTCCAGTTAATTGAGGATTTTTATCACTTACTTGTTTATATAAGTATGATTTAATTAATTTTGAATTTCTTTCAGATGCTTCTAATGGTTTATTTTTATTCATTATTTCACCCTTATTTAACATTTCTGTTATATTATTTAAAACTTCTGTATGTAATTCATTCTTTCTTGAATTAATTAATCTCTTCAATTCATTTGGTTGTTCTTTACTATTTTCTTCAGATTCATCATTATCTTTGCTATCAGAGTCTGTTTCGTCGTCTTCATCATCTGATTCATCATCTTCATCGTCTTCATCTTCATCTTCATCTTCTTCTTCTTCTTCTTCTTCATCATCCTTATCATTTTTTTTGTTTTCATTTTTCTTTTTTTCTTTTTTTGAATTAGAATTATCTGTACTCATTTCACCTGATTCTAAATCAGAATGTAAAATTAATTTTCTCCATCCAACAATTTTAGATTTACCACCTGTTAGTGGTAAACCTTTATTTTTTAAATCTTCAACAAATTTTTCAATATTTTCATTCGTTATTTTTTCATTATCAGTATCATTATCAGTAGAAAAATTATCTTTAGTAACTGCTCCTAAAGTAGATTTTTTATTAGGTTTTAATACTGATAGATCACTAGTTCCACTTAGTGATCTATCATTCGTTGGCATTACTGAACTTGTATCTGAAACTACTTTAGATGGTTTAAATTGTTTATGTGTTTCTTGTGTTTCTTGTTCTGAATCAACAATTAAATTATAATTATTAATATTAATATTTGATTTATCATTAGATACATTTTTATTATATCTATTTTCTAATTGAGTAATATAATCATCAGTAACAGAATTATTTTCAGAAAAAGATTCGTTTTGTAATTTAGATACAGTTTGTTTAGGTTCATTTTCTTCTGCTAATAATATTAATTGATCTTGTATTAATTTAATATACGTATCTGATGCTGTTTGATCTACATTAAAACTATTATCAGTTTTCATTGGTGTTAAACCTAAAGAAGAAATATTATCAGTTTCATCTGGTAAATTTAATATCATTCCGATATTTCCTTGATCTAATCTCATTCCGATATTTCCTTGATCTAATCTCTTTCCAATATTCCCTTGATCGAATAGTTGTCTTGAACTTACATCAGATTTTCTTTCTCTATTTTGTGGAACAATAGATGTATTATTAGTATCATTTGTATCAACAGCATCTGTAATTACATAATTACCATCATTATCTTCAATATTTTTATTAGATCCAGCTCTTTCTAATTTTCTAGCAATAGAATTCTGGCCGCTAAATACTGCTAATAGCATAGGCGTTTGTCCTTTATAGTTTTTAGAATTAATAATACAACTTACATCACCATTTTTTAATAATCTTTCTAAAACAAGTTTACATTCTTTAATTTTATCTATACAAAGAACTAGATGATGTAAAATACTATTACCATTATCATCTTGACAAGCTAAATTAATGTTTAAATTATCAATAATTAGACTTAAAGCCATTTTAAGATTATTATTATTAAAAGCGTCTAAAATTTTCATACAAATTTTATAATCTTTATTACCTCCATTTTGTAAAGAGTTATTTTTGCTAATATTTTTATTAAATATAGAAGATAATTTACTATTTGAATTTTGTAATTTGGAATTGTTTCTATATACTTCTTCTTTATATTCTTCTTTAGCGGTTTGATTAAATTTTTTTGATGAATTATTCATTATAATATAAGTATATATATAATTTTTTTTTATAATAAATTTTTTTTTTTAATAAATATTTTATATATAGAATATATAATCTATAATGCCACAAGACATAAAAGTTTTATTTATGCTATTAATCATTGTTTTAATTATAGTTGTTTTAATGCAAAATAATAGTAAATCATGCAGTTCAGAAGAAAAATTAAAAAAAAGAGAAAGTTTTGCTATTAATAATACAGTAGATAACGAAATTTTAGATGATTTAGCACCAAGATCAATGCCCAGAGCTGTATTATCAAAAGATAAAGTTAGAAGAGTAATGTTTGATGATAATAATTCAAAAAAAGAAAAAATTATAAATAATATTTTAAAAAATAGAAGAGCAAGTGTCGACCAAGAACTAGATAGTTTAATTTCAGATGATAGCAGCAATGGATCTTTTGAAAATCCTATGGATGAAAATATTAATATGTTAAGAGATGATACTTCGAGTTCAAAAGTTGATAATAGAGCTTTAGAAGAATTAATAAGAGAAGTAAATACTGGTAATGATTTAAGAGTAAATTCAACTGAAAATAAAATATTTCAAGATCGTTCAAGAAGCATAAATTCATCTAAAAACTACCGTAAAGTAAGTTATGCAGATTCTGAATATAGATATGATTTTAATGGAAATGAAAATAACTCTGATTTTTCAGAATTAGCTGATTTTACAAATGAAGCTAATAATATTTTAGATAATAAAAAAACAAATAATTCTACTTTTAATGGTTTCCCTGATGGAAATATAAATTTTACAAAGAATGATAATAATATGTCAGTAAAAGGTTATTTAAATCAAAACGAACTCTATAGTGATGCTAACTTAAAAGAATTTACAAATCAAAAACCAGAAAGTCAGCAACAAAAAGTATTAAATTTATATAATTCTGATGCATACTTGCCAAATGATAAATTTTCTGATCCTAAATTAACTAAAGGATTTCAAATTTTAGAAAATCCTGTTTCAGTGAATAATCCTAATTTAATACCTGTTTTAAAGAGTATTCCTGTCAGTTCAGTTATGGGTAGCAACAGAAACTCAACTTATGATATTCGTTCTGAACCACCTAATCCAAAAACAGTGGTTTCACCATTTAATAACTCATCAATTATGCCAGATATTTATGCTACTAATAGAGGTTGTTTATAAAATTTTAATAAAAATTGATAATTATAATTTATATATTATAATTATTAATATAATTAGTTCTACCTTAAAAAGGTTAAAATGGATATTGATAAATTTATTGATGATAATATAGAAGAAATATTAGATAATCCTGCTTTCTTTATTAGTTCAGAACAAAATACTAAAGAAAATAGAAAAGTAGTAAATATTTATGAAGGTGAAGATTTAGAAGAACAAGATGATGTTTTTGATTTTGAAGATATTCATGAAATGCTAGAAAAAAAAAAAGAAGCTATAAAAAATCCTGAAAATCCTGAAAATCATAAAAATCCTGAAGATCCCGAATATTATTTTAAATTAATAAATATATTTATGAAATATTACAATGATAAATATAATAAAAATGAAAACTTATTTTCAAATATAGAAAATAAGCATAAAGATACTAATAGTGCTCTTGAATTATTTTTTGAGGCAATAATGGAATTTAAAGATTTAAAAGAAAAATTAAATATTGATGGCACCAGTACTGGCGTAGAAGCAATTGATTTACTTGATAAATATTATGATTCTGATAGTAAAGAAATTGTTAATTTAATGAATTCTTACGATAATGTATATTGTTTAGAAATTAATGAAGATAATAAAAAAATTATTACAATATCATTAATTATTTGTTTAAATTATGTATTAGTAAATAAAATTGAAAAATGGAATATTTTTATATTAAAAAGTTATTAATTTTTTTAAAAAAAATATAAATAATTAATTATATATATAATATATACATATTTTATATGGAGGACAAAATTCTTAAAAAAATTCAAAATGACCTTAAATCTACTAAAAATCCAGTTGTTATTAATAATAATGATAATTTAAGTAAAAATAAAGATAATTCTAGTAAAAATAAAGATAATAATAAAAAAAATAGATTTATTGATGAAATATCAGATTCTGAAGACGATGATAATGAAAATAATAATGAAGAAGATAATGATAATTATGAATTAAAAGATGAATTTAGAGAAAAAGTAGTTTCATATGTTAAAAGTGATGATAAAATTAGAGAATTACAAAAATTAGTTAAAGAACAACAAAAATTAAAAAAAGATAGTGAAGAAGCTATTCTTAGACATTTAGAAAGATTAGGTGAATCAATGATTAATATTTCAGGTGGAAAAATAAGAAAAAATCAATATGAATCAAAAGGCGCTCTTAAAAAAGAATTTATAAAAGATTCTATTTTAGACAAAATAAAAGATCCTAAAGTTGTTGAAGATATATTAGCTAAAATAGAAGATAAAAGAGAAAATAAAATTAATATTTCACTTAAGAGAACATTTGAAAGAGATAAATAAAGATAAATAAAGATAAATAAAGATAAATAAAGATAAATAAAGATAAATAAAGATAAATAAAGATAGAAATAACTTATATATATAATTTATTTTTAATAAAAATTTCTAAATACAGGCAATCCTACATTAATATATGGAGTAAATCTTGTTACAAAAGTAGGAATAAAAATATTTCTAACACCATAAATACTTGGATAATAAGTTAAACTTAATGTATTATATAAACTACTTCTTCTACCTAATTTAAAAGACATATCACTAGAAGAAGAAGAAGATGAAGAAGAATCTTTATGTTTTCTACGTTGTTTACCACCTTCCATAACTTCAGAATCTAATGAATCTAATAAGATTTTTTCATCTTCTTTTTTACAATTAAATTTATTAATAGTAAATTTTACTTTTTCATTTTGTAATTCTTCATTAACTTGAAAATGATACATTTTATTACTTGAAGTATTTTTAATAGTAAAATAAAAATCAGGTGAATAATTTTTTATATTTTTTGAAAATCGTCCCCATATATCACTTGCGGCCCCCTCAACTGTTTTTTCTTCAGATTTAAATTTTTTACCTTTAATACTTGGATTTAATAATATATATTTCATTTTATATAAATAATAAATATAAAAAAAAAATTGATTTATAAATATAAATAGTTATTATATATATTAAATATTTAATGTTAAACACAAAAAATAAAATTCTTAATTATAAAACTTTATATACTATGCCATTTAAAATTATGATAGAAGTTTTATCTAATGTCTTAACAGAGACTACTTGGATTTTTACAGCTCCAGATAAAAATGAGCCAGATAAATTTGTAGGTTTAGAAATTGCTACAGCAGATACAAGTAGAACTATATTCATTAAAATAAGATTACAATTTGAAGAGAATTGTTATTTTTGTAAATATAATAAATTAGAGATTGGTGTAAGTTTGAGTAATTTATACAAATTAATTAAATCAGTTGACAAAGATGATTCGTTATCAATGTATATTGAAGAAAATGACAGACAAAATCTAATTATGGAAATTGAGAATCAAAATAAGAAAGTAAAACATTTTTACAAATTAAAATTGATGGATCTAGAACCAATTCACAAAAAACCATCTAAAGTTGATTTTGATGTTAAAATTACAATGTCTAGTGCTGAATTTCATAAATTATGTAGAGAGATGAGTAATATTGCAGAGTATTTAGAAATTAAATGTACTTCTAAGAATATTACTTTTACTTGTAAAGGAGATTGCGCCCAAAGAACAACAGTATATAAATCTGAGGAAGGTGGATTAAATATTTCAAGTGAAGGTAAGAAAACACAAAGTATCGTTCAAGGAATTTTTGAATTAAAGAATATTGTATTATTTACAAAATGTGCTAACTTATGTCCTGATATTCAAATATATATGAAAAATGATTTTGCTTTAACTGTAGTTTATACAATAGCAACACTCGGAACAATTACAATTGCTCTATCACCTATTAAAGAGGATAACATTAAAAATGTATCATATTCATATAGTGATGATGAAGAAGATGTAGAATTAATTGAAGAATTAAAACAATCTGCCAATTTTTAGAAATAAAATAAAAAGTAATAAATATTATTTTTTATAATTATAAAAAAATTTTAATATTCAGGTTTAATAGCCTTAATTTTAATTGAATATTTTTTAATAAGTTCATTAATATGAGGATTAATATATTTATCTATTGTACCTTGTGTTATAAAATTTAGTTTAAACCATAATTTTATAATTACACAATAATTATCATCTTTAATATTATCAATTTTTTTTGAACTAAATGAAATACCATTAATTGTATTCCATGTATCACTTGAAAAACATAATAATGTATTATTACAGATATTTGTTAATAATACTCTAAAGATTTCATATCCATCTACTAAAGAATCAATTTTAACAGAACAAATACTTCCATTTCTATTTTCATTATCTTCCCACATAGGAGATATCTCATTTTTCATTACAAATATATCAAAATCTGTTAGGGAACATTCACCCTTCACTGTATTTAAAGTACCTAAGAATGAAGAAACATCTTGCCAATTATTTAATATTGTAATATTGTAATAACTAATATAATCCCAAGACTTATCATCATTATGATGTCCTAATACTCTATAATAATTTGATAATTTATCCTGCATAAAGTTTTCTGAAATTTCTGTTATTTCTAATGTTTTAACTACTTTATCTTTTCTTTTATTTGAAACTACTGTAAAATTATTTTCAAAATTATTATTAAAATTTTCTCTCTTTTTTGGAAAAAAATTTTGTTTAAAATTTATAGGTTCTTTTTTGGTATTCTTATAATAATTATTAATCATTTCTAATTCTGGATCTAAAATTGTTGTATTTTCTTGTTCTTTTTCAGATTCATTTTCTATTTCAGTATTATCAAATGATAATAAATTAAATTTATTAGTTACATTTATATTAATATTACTATTACTAATTCCCTTTTTTTTACCATACATTTTAGGATATATAATATTTATATATATAATCCTTTAATCAATTTTTATTTATATTTTATAAAAAATTGATAACAATGATATTAATTGTATATTTTCATTATTACAATATGTTAAATTCTCATTTATTGTTGCTAAATCTTTAATAATATTAACTATTTTATCTTTTGAATAATCTATCGTATTTTTATTATTTATTAAATTTTCCATACAATATTCATAAATATAATTTATTAATTCTAATAATGAAATATCTTTTGTTTCTATTAAATCTGTTAAATATTTAATTGATTCATTCAATTTATTATTTTTTATATATTTTAATAAATCTTCTATTGCTTTTTCTGTAGGACATGCTAATATTCTTGATACACTTTTTTCATCTATTAATACATATATTTCTTCTTCTAAATTTACTTTTTTATCACTCGTTAAATGATGATTATGCATGTATAATGACTGTAAATAATTTAATAGTTTTCTTAAATCACCATTAGATTTTTTTATTACTAATTCTAAAGCACGCTTTTTAATTTTAATATTCTCATTTTCACATACATTTACTGAAAATTTATACATCATGTCGTATGATATTGGATTAAAACGAAATATTACACACCTTGATTGAATTGCTGGATTGATTTTTTTTAAATAATTACAAATAAAACAAAATCTAGCGTTATTAACATATTTTTCAATTACTTTTCTTAATATTGCTTGGGCGTCTTCAGTCATGGCGTCTATCTCATCTAATATTATTAACTTAAACGATGGAGTGTTTATATTTTCTTTTAAACCACTGCTTATAACAAATTGTTTAATTCTTGTTCTAACTGTTTCAATCCCTCTCTCTTCTGATGCATTTAAAACTAGCGTCATATTACTATAATCTTCGTTGTAATAATGTTTTGCATATGCTATGATTGTTGATGTTTTACCAGTTCCAGGTGGACCGTAAAATAATAAATGTGGTAGTTTTTTATTTTTCATGTAATTCTCAATTGATAGTTTAATTTTATCATGATATAATATGTTATTTATACTATTAGGACGATATTTTTCAGACCAAGGTAATAATTTATTTTTTTCGGTATTTATAGTTTCTTTACCTTTTTCTTGATTACTATATTCATGAATTATCATTAATTATTTATATATATGGAATTATATTTATACTATTTCAATTTTTATATATAAAAAAAATTGAAATTCTTATTAAATCATTATTAATATATTATAAAGATGTTTTACGGTTTCAATAAAAAAATACTAGCATTTGCTTCTTCTAAAAATATTTCACTTTTTCCAAACAAGTCTTACATTCGAATAAATAATAAAATTCTTCAATATCTTATACGAATTGGTAGAATTGGTGAATTTTGTACTGATATTGGAGTAATCCAACCATGCATTGATTTAATTAGAAATGAATATACTGCGCCAAATATGGCGTATTTACATATGGAGAAAAGAAATACACAACAAGTTCAATTAGAAAAATTCAAACATGTATTTAACAATTTTAATGATTTCCAACATCATGAAGATTGGAATGGTGAAACTGATCTTTACATGTTAGAATGTAAGGATGAACGTCCTATTACAACAAAATGGTTGCCAATATTAGAAAATATCTAATAATTAAATATAGTTAATTTAGTTTAATTTAGTTTAATTTAGTAAATATAGCGGTTAAATATAATATTTTTATATAAAAAAAATGAATTTAATATTATAAATATAGTATATATATATATAATGCAGGATATACATAGATATAATGAAAAGACATCGTCAATAGATAAAATCGAATTTACAGTATTCGGTAATAAAGAAATATTGAATATGTCAGTTCTCGGCCGTGATACGCCTGGTTTAATTGTACCTGATTTATATGATAATACAGAACCGACAAAGGGTGGTTTAATAGATCAAAGAATGGGTATTACAGATAATCATTTAGAATGTTATACATGTGGTTTAGGAACCAATTACTGCGTCGGACATTTCGGTCACATGAAACTAGAAGAAAAAGTTTATCATATGGGTTATTTAGATACGGTGGTTAAAATATTAAATTGTATATGCGTTAGATGTTCTAAATTATTAGTTTATAAAAATGAAATAGATATTATTGAAATATTAAAAAATAAGAAAGGTAAAAATAGATTAACAGAATTTAGAAATTTGGTAAAAAATGTTACTTATTGTATTAAAGGAAATTATGGTTGTGGAGCTCCAGTTCCCAAAATTAAATCAGATAAGAAAAAATCTACAGCAATTATTAATATTGTTGCAGAATATGTAAATAACATTGCTACAGAAGATAATCCTGATAAAAAACCAATTAAAGAAATTTTAACACCTGAAAGAGTATATCAAATTTTAAAAAATATTAGCGATCAAGATTGTTATGTTTTAGGTTTTGATCCAAAAAAAAATAGACCTGAAGATTTTATTCATTCTATTTTTCCAGTACCACCAGTACAGGTAAGGCCATCTGTTAGAGGTGATTTTTTAGCTTCTACTACTCGTGAAGATCATTTAACAATTAAACTATCTGATATATTAAAAGCAAATTTAAGAATTCAAAAACATAAAGAAACGAATAATGAGAATATGTTAAAATATTTTCAGGATCATGTAAATTATTTACAATATCATGTTGCAACATATTATGACAATGAATCATTAAGTTTACCACAATCAGAACAGAAGGGTATGGTTACTAAATCATTATCATCACGTTTAAAAAGTAAAGAAGGTCGTATTAGAAATAATTTAATGGGTAAAAGAACTGATTTTAGTGGAAGAACAGTTATTACACCAGATCCAATGCTTAGTGTTAATGAATTAGGTATGCCTATTCAGATAGCAAGAAATATTACATTTCCAGAAATTGTCACACCATATAATATTGAATATTTGAGTAGATTAGTTAGAAATGGTAGAGATGAATATCCCGGTGCTAATTTTGTAATTCCAATTGGTTCTAATAATTCACAATCAAGAAATCCTATAGATTTAAGATTTAGAAAGGAAAGAATAGAATTAAGATTTGGAGATATAGTAGAAAGACATATTCAAACAGGTGATATAGTATTATTAAACAGACAACCTACATTACATAAACAATCCATGATGGGACATAAAATCAAAGTAATTGATAATACAAGTTTTAGTACATTTAGATTAAATCCAAATTGTACTAAACCTTATAATGCAGATTTTGATGGTGATGAAATGAATACATTTTTCTGTCAATCAGTCCAATCTCAAGTTGAATTAGAAGAAATTGCTGATGTAAAATTACAGATCATAACTCCACAATCATCTTCACCTATTATTGGTATAGTTCAAGATGGTTTAGTAGGAGGATATTGTTTAACAATTAATAATGATCCTATTGATTGGAGAACAGTTATGAATATATTATCAATTACTGAATTTGATGATTGGGACAAAATTAAAAAACACAAAGATTACAATGGAAAAGAGATATTTTCTCAAATTATACCAAAAAGAATTAATATGTTTAAAGGAGATTCAGACAAAGTTGTTATATCAATAAAGAATGGTGCAATGACAGATGGATATTTAAGCTTAGATACGATTGGAGTTAAAAGTAAAAATAATTTAATTCAATTAATTTGGGATGAATATGGGTGTGATGAAACCAAAAAATTTATTGATAACACAACTAGATTTATTACATTATTTAATTTATATCATGGATTTACTGTAGGAATTGGTGATATTGATGTAAGCGATGAATTAATAAAGATGATGTATCAATTATTTCAGACAAAAAAATTAGAAGTTTGTCATGAAATTACAGAAGTAGAAAATAATCCAGATATGATGGATGAAGAATTATTTGAAAGAACTATTTCACAGAAGCTAAATGTTATTAGAGATGATGTATCAAAACTAATTATGAGTAATCTACAACCAACAAATAATTTTAAAATTATGATTGAAAGTGGTTCAAAAGGTAAAGCAATTAATATGGGTCAAATTGGAGGTTGCGTAGGACAGCAAGATTTTCAAGGTGGTAGAATTTTGAAGAATTATAATGATAGAACTTTACCATACTTCTTTAAAAACGATGATAGAGCTGAAGCTAGAGGTTTCTGCGAAAGATCATTCGCCCAAGGTCAAACATTACATGAATTTATTTTCCATACATTAACCTCTCGTGAGGGTGTTATTGATACAGCAGTTAAAACTTCAGAATCAGGATATATTCAACGTAAGCTTATCAAATCTACGGAAGATTTTATGATTAAATATGATTGTACTGTTAGAAATGCTGTAGAAAGGATTCAACAGTTTATATATGGTGATAATGGTATTGATACAACAAGACAATATCAATATAATATGAAATTTGTAGAATTATCAAATTCAGAGATGATGGAAAAATATAAATTTACTAAAGAAGAATTAAGTAAATTGAAAAATTTTAATGAAAAAGATAATGAAAAAATGTATAATCAAATGCTTAATACAAGAGATCATATTAGACAAACACAAGTTAAAGCTACTAGTAATTACATTACATTAAATACGGTATATATGCTTCCAGTTAATATTATGCGTATTATTGATAATATTAAAAATTATCAAATTGATAATAAAAAAGTTATCGATGATCCAAATTATATTCTGGATAAAATTAACTTTATTATTGATAATAACAATACTAAATTATATTCAATGACCGATGAAGAATTAAAGAATAGTAAATCATTTAAATCAATTGATTCATATTTATCAAAAACAGCATTTAAATATGCTTTATTAGATACACTAAATCCAAAAAAATGTATTATTAATTATAAATTATCAAAAGAACAAATTGATGATATTACGATACAAATTATTAGAAGTTTTAATAAAGCAGTTGTTGAACCAGGTGAAATGATTGGAATTATAGCAGCTCAAAGTTTAGGAGAACCAGTTACACAAATGACACTCAATACTTTCCACACTTCCGGTGTTGCGGCAGGTGGTGGAGCAAACTTGGGTGTTCCTAGATTAAAAGAAGTATTTAGTTTATCAAAGAATTTAAAAGAACCACTTATGAAAATTTATTTTGATAAAAATCATAATAATAAGAAAGATTTTGCTAATAAAATAGCATCTTATATTAAATTTACAACAATTAAAGATTTAAGAACTAAAATTGAAATTTACTATGATCCGCAACCATATAAAAAAGATGGTTTTATGGATAAAGATAATGTATATAATATATTTTATTCTTATCAACAGAATAAGAATTGTTGTCAGAATACAATTGATGGTTTAAATTGGCTAATGAGAATTGAATTTGATAAAGAAAAATTATTAACAAAAGAAGTTACTTTATTAGATATAAAGAGTAGTTTTTGTCAAGCATGGGAAAAACGTTATTTAGATATTAAAACATTAAAAAGAGAAAAAAGACAAATTTTAGAAAAAATAACACAATTAGCAGTATTAAGTAATACAGATAATGACGATATCCCAACAATCCATATTAGATTTGATATGAATAATTTTAATTCAGCAACCCTTGTAGATTTTATGGATTTATTTGTAGATGAGTTTAAATTAAAGGGTATTGAAGATATTGTAGATATTCGTGGTGGAAATGCTAATGAAGAAAGAATGATTTCTTTTGATGAAGTTGATAAAAAATTAGAGAAAAAATCAGAATATGTAATTTATACTAAAGGTATAAATATGGCAAGTATTAGAAATATTGTTGGTGTAGATTTAAATAGAACTTATTGTAATGATATTATCACAACATATGAAATATTTGGCATAGAAGCTGCTAGAAATATGATTATTAGTGAAATTACTTCAGTATTTGCAGCAAATGGTTCTACAGTTAATTTTCAACATATATCAGTATTTGGTGATTTAATGACTAATGTAGGTACTTTAACTTCTATTGATAGACATGGTTTAAATAAATTAGATACTGATCCTTTTTCAAGAGCATCATTTGAAAGACCAGTAGAACAGTTAATTAATGCTGCTATATTTAATGAAGTTGATTATATGAAAAGTGTATCTTCTAGAATTATGGCTGGATTATGTATTAAAGGTGGTACTGGATTATGTAATTTAATATTAGATAAAGATTTATTAGAAAATTCAGAATATACTATTGATGTAGGACAATTATATAAAAAGACATATAATGATATTTCTACTAAGAGTAATATTGAAATAGATGAAAATGTATTTATACCAGAAATATAATTATATAATTATATTATTATTTAAATTTGTTAAATATAGATGTATAAATATCTAAACATGCTAATGATATTATAGAATGTGGTGTAATCCTCATAAAATAAATAGGGAAAGTGTTATAAATACTTTTAAAACTAGCTATTAAATTTATTTTTTTATTTACATTATTAAAAATAATTAAATTATTAATTATTGGTATATTTTTTTGTGAATATGTTCTCATAACATCAAATGGCATACTTATAACCGCACTTGTTATACTTGCTGTTAATATAGAACTTGATTTAATAAATAAATTATTATTAAAATTATTTTTTAATTTATCTTCATATATTGTTTTACATCCAAATCCTATATTAATAGATACAGCACGAAGTAAATTGTATTTTAAACCAGTAAATAAAATAGTATTTATTTTTTCATTCTTTATAATATTTTTAATAGAAAAATTATTTTCTGTTTGTTTTTTTATTAATAAATAATCAATTGGATTATTTATTAATGTTCCTACTGTAGCTGCAATAACAGCCGCACTAATAGGATTTACTTTGTAATTATCTTTTAAATCTTGAAATAAACCTAATCTAATTGTTCCATATACACATTGTCTCATTAAGGCAATATTTATACCTCGGTAAAATTCTACAAATCCATTTGTATTATATATATTTTTTATTAAACTTATCTTATTAATACTTGAATCTAATTGACTACGCACTTTTATATAATCAATTGGTTGGACTAGTGTTGTGGCCGTTAGACCTGATAAACAACCTATAATATAAGAGTCCATTTTATATTATAATATAAAAAAATAATTTTGTTGATGATGATAATTTATGATAAATTATGATAAATTATAGTAAATTATAAAATAGTTTTTATAGCAACAAGTTTATCTACATATTTACGATTATATTTATCTTTAATATCTCTTTCTGATATTAAAGTATATTTATCTTTATCTCTTTCTGATATTAAATTATATTTATTTCTTAACTTATTATAATCTATAACATCTGTAATTGCTTTATCATACCATTTCTTAATTAAACTAAGTTTTGGTTGATTTTTTAATGTGCTATTATTAGCTATTATGTAATCAATCTCATTAATTTCAGCATCAGTTAAAGTTGGTCCCATAGTAATTAGTGAATGATTGTGATTTTTTTTTAAATAACAATCAACTATTGGCAATCTAAATAAATATTTTTCCGGATAACTTCCTCTACTGCTAATATTAATATTTATTCCAGAACCAACTAAATCACCATAATATCCTTGATAATAACCTGTATTATCATTGGTAGGTGGATTCCATAAACCATTTGTTTTGTTTTTCATGTAAAATCTATACAGATTCATAGTATTAAAACATAACGGTCCTATTTCATCTATACTAGTTCTAATACCAGTTAATGGATCCCACTTATCCTTGAATTTAAAAATTAATTCTTCTGCTATTTTTTCATTGGTTATAGGGTCTATAGATAGTAATCTATTTATTCTATAAGTTTCTGTTGTAGTTTTATCGTACTCATAATAGGTATTGTCTATAATTGACTTTTCTTCCGGTTCATCCTCAAAATTTACAAACTCAAAACAATCAGACTTAGCCATAATATATATATATTGATATATTTTTATATAATCAATTTTTTGATAATTATATAATAAAAAAGTTGCGTTCTATAAACCAACTGTTTTTATAATAAAAAAGTTGAGCCAAGGCCAACTGTTTTTATAATAAAAAAGTTGATTTTATAATATAATATACTTTAAAACATATATATAATATCTATTAATACATATACCTATATAATGAGCCAGAATACTGTTATTAGCATTGTCCCCTTTGATTTTGAAGATGAGAAGCAAAAAGGAAAGCCTCAGCTTTCTACTATTGTAAAACAAATTGTAAATGGTAAAGAAACTGTTCCTTTAATTGAAACACCATTTATTTTCCATCAATATTCTAAATTTGCTTCTAGTAAATACTTTTCTCCAGAGCAGAGAAATTTTTTAAAATTAGAACATCATAAAGATCAACCTAACTGCGATATTATTAGAACATCTATTGCTGCTTACGATGCGTGTGTTAAAGATACTAGAGCTACTATTCTTGGCAAATATGATAAATTATACACTTATATTGATGCTGTTAAAACTCCATCTAACGACGAAGATGAACTTATGCAAGATGCATCTAAAGAACCTAAAGAAGATTATACAAAGATTAAATTCAATATAACATACAGTTATTATTATAAAGAATCTGGTCTTAGACTAGAAAGAGATAATTCAGGCATTGTTTCTAAAGCTATTAGAGAAGCACTTAAAAAGAATAAAGATAAGAAGAATCTTGATGGATTGGTTTTTTCTCTTAATGTAAAAGACAATAATGAAAAAACTATTAAGAAAGTTTTCAGCTACACTGATATTGAAGAAAGAAAAGAATTATGCACTAAAATTTATATTCGTAAATTATCTTCTTTTGACGACAATGTAAAGAAGATTCTTGAAAAAGCGGAGCTGACCGAAGAAGATGAGCTATTTTTAGAAAAACTTGGCGGAGAACCTACTGAAGTTGATGTTAGAACTGGTGAAGATTTGGATCCACATTACAGAGGAAACTGTTATGTAAGATTTATTATCAAGCCTTATAGAGTATGGGCTGCTAGAAATAAAGATGAATCTGGTAAAAGAAAGATGGGTATTCAATTTCAAGCTCTTCAAATGGAGATTATTCAACTTCCTTACAATAGTGACAACTCTGTTAAGAATGTTTATACTAAATACTCATTTGGTAAAAATAAGAATTCTTCAACTACTGAAGTTGATAAACTTCTTATTAAATCAGAACCTATTATTGATACTCCTATTGTTTTAAAGAAAGAAGAACTAAAGAAAACAGAACCTGTAAAAGAAGAAAAAAAACAAACTAAAACAGTTGTTGTAGAAGAATCAGAATCAGAATCTGAAGAAGAGTCTGATTCTGAAAAAGATTCTGACTCTGATGATGTAGATGTAAAGCCTGTTTCTAAAGGTAAGCAAGTTGTTTCTAAGACTCCACTTAAAAAGAAGTAGAAAAGATATTTTTATATAAATATATTTAGAGATTAGAATATAAATTATATATATATAAAAATATGATTACATCTTCTTTGATTATTGGAACGAATGAATATGAATATGATTCAGAAAAATTTAATTATAATAATAATAATGTATTTGAGTTATTAGATAAATCAAAAAAACCTTTATTTTGGGCTCAACTTGATTATAATAATAATATTTTTTATATAGAAACAGATTATCTAACAGTTTTAGATTTTAATACAGAAATGAAATATATTAAAGTTGAACTTGATGAAAAAACTAAAAATTTTTTTGAAAAAATTGACGATAGAGGCACTGAATTGCTTAAAAATTTATTAACAGATGAAGAATATTCTGATTTATTTGATGAATTTGAACCCAAATTAGATTACTCTACATTAATAAGATTAGATAATATAACAAATAAATTTTATTTTAAAATTAGACTTGATGATAAAATTAAAATTAATTTTAATAAAAAAAAAATAAGTATTAATGAATTATACAATCATAAATTTTCTTCTAAAGATAAAGTAAGATTTTTACTTCAAATTAATAGTCTTAATCTTTATAAAAATGATTATAAATGTGGTATAAAATATTTTTGCCATAATATTGAAGTTAATACTCCAATTGATGTATTACAATTTAAAAGACCTGTTAATGATAATTATAAATTTACTCCATCTAAAATTAATCAACCAATTGCTGAAGATTTAGAATGTGAATATGGAGCTACAGAAGTTTCTCCAAAAGAAGAAAAAAAAAAAAAAAAAAAAAAA
>Ga0214923_10001520_pt1 | contig 32789 bp, 29 predicted proteins | sample LL1510_MetaG_FD_177993 | JGI IMG/M metagenome (GOLD analysis project Ga0214923, IMG submission 177993) | Freshwater microbial communities from Lake Lanier, Atlanta, Georgia, United States - LL-1510 | ecosystem: Environmental > Aquatic > Freshwater > Lake | place: USA: Georgia | collected...
AGGCTGTGGCGAAACATACTCTCCCGTTACCTACGTTACTCCACAGCCTCCCGTCGTCTACCCTCCAAATCCTCAGCCTCCTGTTGTTCGTCCTGCTCCTTCATGCCAAATCTACCAAGCACTTGCGAGCGGTAACAACAGCACCTTCCTCTCATGGTCGTCACAGAATGCGGTATCAGCAACTCTTACCAACGTTGGTCAGGTGCCAGTAAACGGTTCACGAACGGTCTATGGTGCAGGTACCTATGTTCTCACGGTAAACAACGGCTACGGTCAGAATGCAAACTGTCAGGTTGTAGTACAGCCAGTCATTATTCCACCTCCTCCGGTTCCATACCCATACCCTCAACCTCAGCCTGCTCCGTACTGCTCGATTACCGTAAACTCTACTGGCTATAATCAAGCAACACTCTCGTGGACGGCAAGTAATGCAACCTACGCATCAATCAATTCGATTGGTACTGTTCCAACCTTCGGTACGCGAGTAGTCTCTCCAAACGGCCCCATGACATACATCATGACCGTCTCCGGTCCCGGCGGCTCTAACACCTGTCAGACGACGTATAACAATCCCGTTATCTATCCTCCTGTTCTTCCTCCGCTTCCACCGGTCTATCCTCAAAACGGGTACTGTACGATTACCGCTGATCGCACCTCATTCCCTGACGGTACGGGTACGTACCTCCGCTGGAGTTCAAACGGTGCTCGAGCATTCCTCTCAGATGGCATCGGCTCGGTTGCGGCAAACGGTTCGCTCTTCGTCAATCCTGAAAGTTCTCGTACCTATACGCTTACGGTGTACGGTCCTAACCCAGCAACTTGTGAAGTGTCAGTGCAGGTAGTTGGTCGCTCGCAGTATGTAGCTCTCTCGCAGATCCCGTACACAGGATTCGACTACGGCCCTATCGGCAATGCGCTCTTCTGGCTCGGCCTCGTGCTCTTTGCGCTCGCTGCTGCATACCTCACAGTCTACAGTGGAGCGTTCAACCTCGCATTCGGATCAATTCAGATGCCTCGAGTTGCTCTTCCAAAGATGACCGCTCCTATGAAGCGCGCACACACAGCACCGGTGATTCTTGAAGAGAAAATTGTTGCTCACGCAGCAAAAGCAGTAGCAGCACCCGCTGTTGTTGCCGAGGCTCCGAAAGTAGAAATTAACTTCTTGCCGACGATGCAGAGTGCTCCAGTTCGAGCAACTAAAGACACAATGACGATTGCTGAAGGTAGTGTTCCACGAATCATCATCAGTCGTTCATAAAAGAGTGTCGCCGCCATGCATCCGTAGCTCCGACGGTGAAAGTCAACTAAAAGCCCCCGAGAGGGGGCTTTTAGTTAGCTATTTCTTCTCGAGGTTTTTAAATCGTTCTTCAAGTTTCTCGTCGTACGAGTCAAATGCCTCTTTCATTTTCTGTACTGCGTATGAAAGGTCTTGTAAAGCCGTTTTAATTTTTTCGTATTGGTACGAATGACTCATATTAAGAATCTTTACGACTAGTAATCTCTTTCATTATACGTGAAATAATCTGGTCAACGGCGCGCATACCCACTTTCTTGGTGCGAGTTTCAAGGGTAACTTTCTTTGCTTTCTTTTCTTTGTCGCCAATCACAAGGAGGTACGGGGTCTTGAAGGTTTTTGCACGGCCTATGCGCTTGCCGAGGCCTTCGCGAGCGGAGACGTATTCAGCACGGATACCTGCTTTTTTGAGCTGTTCGTACACTTTGGTTGCATACGCTTCGTGTGCTTCTCCAACAGGGAGAATAGTAGCCTGCACGGGCGCGAGCCAGACCGGGAAAGCACCAGCATACTTTTCGATAAGGAACGCCATGATGCGTTCGATAGCACCAATTGATGAACGGTGGACGACAAATACACGCTTCTTTTCTCCGGTTTCGCTGGTGCAGGTGAGATCAAAACGATCAGGCATGCAGAAGTCGTACTGCACGGTAAACGCCGTATCTTCTTTGCCATTCACATTTTTCATTTGGATATCAATTTTTGGTCCATAGAATGCCGCTTCGTCTTTTGCTTCGACGAAACCTGATTTGCGGCTCTTGAGGTGTTTGCGCAAGAGATCCTCTGCTTTTTCCCAGGCAGTGTCGTTTTTGTAATACTTTTCGGTATTAGCGCGGTCACCGAGAGAGAGGCGATAGTGGTAGTCTTTGCCCATTTTGAGTCCGAAAGTGCCTGCAACGTATTCGATGAGGTCGAGTGCTTTTCCTACTTCTTCAACAGCCTGCTCTTCCGAGGAGCATACAATGTGTGCATCAGCGAGACAGAAGGTGCGTACGCGCTGGAGACCCATGAGTTCACCTGACTGCTCATAGCGGTACAGCTGCGCAAGTTCAGCGATACGCATAGGGAGTTCGCGGTAACTGCGTGGCCTTGAAAGATAGAGTTCAAAGTGGTGAGGGCAGGTCATCGGGCGGAGCATGAACTCTTCGTCATCGATAACTATCGGTGCATACATTGAGTCTTTGTAGTGAGGGTAGTGACCACTCTTTTTGTAGAGGTCGAGCTTTGCGATGTTGGGGGTATAGACATGGAGGTAACCGCGGCGAATTTCTTCGTCGACGATAAAGCGCTCGAGCTCGCGGCGGACCGTAGCGCCTCGGGGAGTAAAGAGGGGGAGACCCTTACCGACTGTGTCGGAGAAGGTGAAGAGGTCTAATTCGCGACCAAGTTTTTTATGGTCGTTATCGCTCATTCCATTCTGTGCTGGTTGTTTGTTTTCTGACATATAAATCTATCCTAACAGAAGCCCCGCAACGCGCAATGCGCGAAGCGGGGCTCTCTTCAACGTCTATCCGCTCTTGCGCGGTAAAAGAGCGCCTTCCTCTCGTGCCACAGCGTGTGGATCGCTGTTCGGGCAGAGTGATGCGATTGGTATACGCACCACTTTTCTTGCCGGTTGCGCCACGGTAAGGAAGTCATCCCACATGCTCTCGAGGTGGGCACGAACCGCGACCTTGTCGAAAGGGGGGGTGGGATGTTTGTCAGCCGGGAACAATGCTTGGATGAGTGCAAGCTGTGCAGCTACGAAGCGTTCACGACTAGTCTGCCCCCTTTGTGCGAGTTGGATGGCGTGGAACACACATGCGGTCGCCATCAGCTCGTGAGTGGAATTCGTGGTGGCATTCGACATGCCATCGCTCCTTCGTTTGTTGAAGATTGACACAAAGTGTCGCTAAGTAATATATATAATCCACAGAATACTGTCAAGAGTTTTATTGACAAACGTGCGTTTAGTTTTTTAATTGTGCAAGTCTGACTTGCACAAAATTGACAAACATGGGTATAGTTTTTAATTGTGCAAGTCTGACTTGCACAAAAAGAGCGGGAAAGGTGTTTAGAGTGGTTTTACGGCTTCTGCAACGAAACTTTTTTCGCCACTACGCGTCGACATTTTTCCTTTTACTAAAATACACTTGCCGGGAGCGAGGTGGGGTGCAACTTCAGTGTACGTACGTGGAAAAACAACGACTTCGACTTCATCGCGCAAATCCGCAATCGACAAAAACGCCATGCGTTCTCCTTTTTTGGTGAGAATAGTATTCATGCTTTGTATGAGGCCGCCTATTACCGTGGTCACATGTTCGGGCAACACCTCTTTGGTGCCCTTGATATCGTGTTTTATCTTTGCAAACTTTTCGCGGTGTGCATCAAGTGGGTGCCCCGAGACGTAGAGGCCGAGCAGTTCTTTCTCCCAATCTAATTTTTGCGGCATAGTTGCTTCAGGCGCTGCGGTAAGAACGAGCGGCGCTATTTTTACAAGCGCAGCACCGAAGAGAGATGATTGATTCTGTGGCGCATGGGCACTCTCTTTGTGGTACGTAAGTAGCTTTTCAATATGTGCAAGCATTGCCCCGCGTTCGCCGAGTTCGTCGAGCGCACCGCACTGGATTAAGGACTCAAGCGATTTTTTGTTGAGATTTTTGTCGGTGACGCGGGTGAGAAAGTCGGCGAGGGAAGTGAACTTGCCGCTCTTTTCTCGTGTGGCAATTATTGAGTCCGCAACCCCTGTGCCAAAGTTTTTGATGGAGTAAAGACCAAAGCGAATCGTTGATTCGTCTATGACCGTAAAGGTGCCTTGGCTCTCATTGACTGAAGGAGGAAGTACCGTGAGTTTCATCCGTTTACACTCGTCGACAATCTCTCCGATTTTTTCAGTCTCCCCGGCGTCAGAGGTAAGGAGCGCCGCCATGTAGTCGACAGGATAATTTGCCTTCATATAGGCGGTCTTGTATGCGAGGTTGCCGTAGCTTGCCGCGTGCGCTTTGTTGAAGCCGTAGGCGGCAAATGTTTCAATCTGTTGCCACAACTGATCCACTATGTCGGGTCGCATCTTGCCAATCTCAATACAGCCTTTCACAAAATTTTCTTTTTGTGCTGCCATTTCTTCAGGTATTTTTTTACCCATCGCTTTACGGAACTTATCAGCTTCAAGCCATGAGTATCCCGCAAATTGAATTGCAATTTGGAGCACATCGTCTTGATATGTAATGATACCGTACGAATTTTTGAGAATTGATTCCAAGCGCGGGTCGAGGTATTTCACCAGGGTAGGATTATGTTTGCGCTCAATGTACTGAGGAATAAAGGCGAGCGGGCCAGGTCGATAGAGTGCGACCATGGCGTTGATGTCGTGGATAACGCTCGGCTTGAGGTTGACTAAATAATTCGTCATACCGTCACCGGCGAGTTGGAAGACGCCCAGGGTTTCACCGCGCGAGAGCATGGCAAAAGTCTTTTGATCATCAAGCGGCATGGTGTCGAGATTGATGTCGATATTGAGACGCTTTTTGACACGCGCTTTCACGTCTGCGAGCGTCGAGAGGTTGGTGAGACCCAGAAAGTCGAATTTGAGAAGCCCCGCATCTTCAACGGCGTACATGTCGTACTGGGTGATAATCTTACCGCCCTTAGGATCAAGTTGGATTGGCACGAAGTCGGTGACGGGTGTGGGAGCAATCACAACACCCGCTGCATGCACACCGACATGGCGCGCGTTTGCCTCTATTTTTTGGGCAAGGTCTAAGACTTCGCGCGCATCGGAATCAGTTTTATATACTTCGCGCAGCTCGGGAGTGTCTTTGAGAGCGCTTTCTATCGTGACCGGGAAGCCTTGTTTGCCAAAGGGAATAAGCTTTGCAATGCGGTCACCGATACTATATGAAAATCCGAGTGCACGGCAGACGTCGCGCACGGCAGCGCGTGCCATCATAGTTCCGAATGTTCCGATCTGAGCGACGTGGTCATCGCCATATTTTTTGCGTGCATAGGCAATCATTTCATCGCGCCGGTTATCGGCGTAGTCCATATCAATATCGGGTGCAGAAGGTCGTTCAGGATTAAGAAAGCGCTCAAAAGGAAGGCCGTATTCAATTGGGTTTACGTTGGTGATATGAGAGAGGTACGTAACAAGGGAGCCTGCTACCGAACCGCGGATGTTTGTCAGAATGCCGTTTTCATGGGCAAACCGAAGGAGGTCAGATACGACAAGAAAATAAGGTGAGTAGCCTTTTTTTGCGATGACAGAAAGTTCGTAGTCGAGGCGTTCACGTAGTTCGGGTGTCTCGGTAAGATTACGTGTTTTGAAACCTTTGTATGCAAGTTCGCGGAGCACCTGGTCATGTGTCTTGCCCTCGGGCACGGTGATTGCAGGGAAGACCCACGAGCCTAGTTTCAATTCAACACTGCACTCGGCAGCAATTTTTGCATTGTTTTCAAGCGCATCAGGGTAGTTCTTAAAACGTTTGAGAATTTCTTTGGTGGTTATGAACGAGTGGTCGGGTAAATCAAGCGAAGCGTCACGATTAAGGGATGTACCAAGGCGTATGTTGTTAACGAGCTCGCGCGCGACTGCGTCATCTTTCTCGAGATAGTACACTTCGTGTGAAGCAACAACAGGAAGTCCATCTTTTTGTGCGTGTTTTTGAAGTACTTCCATGCGCTCGTTATGTCCTGTGATTTCGGGATGGAGTGTCATTTCCACATAGACATCGTCGCCAAATATTTTTTTGTACCAGTGAGCAATGTCGCGTGCGCGATCTTCTTGTGTATCGCGGATTGCGATGGAGTAATCGCTTTCGGTAGCATGCAGGATGGCTATAATGCCGCCTCGATAGCTCTCGATGAGTTCGCGGTCGATGCGGGGGCGTTCAAAAAAGCCTTCAAGAAAGGATTTCGAAACGAGCTCGATTAGATTCCGGTAACCTTCATTATTTTTTGCGATAAGGAGAAGGCGTGTATGGGCATCATCAGTACGCATTTCTTTGTCGTATCGAGTGCGCGGCGCAACAAAAAAGTCGACTCCAATGATTGATTTAATGCCAGATTTTGCTGCTTCTTTATAAAATTCGATTGCACCATACATGTTGCCGAGGTCGGCAAGGCACAGTGCGGTCGAGCCCTCTTCTTTTGCCGCTTCGACGAGCGCGTCAATTTTCGGCAGCGCCTCGAGGAGAGAATAGTGTGAGTGGGTATGAAGGTGAGTAAAAGTCTCGCTCATATTCGCAGTATACTCTGTCACATGAATCTTCGGTATGTTGTGGGCGTAGATGAAGTCGGGCGCGGTCCTATCGCCGGCCCTGTCGCGGTGGGGGCGGTGGTAGTGCCGGTTGATTTTGAATGGGCGCAGCTACCAGAAGTGGGAGATTCGAAGAACATGACGGAAAAAGCACGCGAGCGTGTGCACGCGCTTGCCCGCTCACTCCCGGTTTCCTACGCGGTGTCGTTTTGTTCCTCACACATAATTGATGAAAAGGGTATCGTTCTTGCTATTTCACACGCTCTCACCGCTTCTCTCGCTCAATTACAGCTTGACCCTCTTGTATGCAGGGTCCTTCTTGATGGCGCTCTTGCCGCACCGCCACAATTCGTGTACCAGCAAACAATTATCCGGGGTGATGCTTCTGAGAAGGTGATAGGGCTTGCCTCAATTATGGCGAAGGTCGAGCGTGACCGGTATATGACTGAGCTTTCAGTCCAGTTTCCACAGTATCGCTTTGAAAAACATAAAGGGTACGGAACCGCTGCACATTATCGCGCCATCCGCGAGCACGGAATACTACCAGAACACAGGTTATCCTTTCTTTCCACTTTGCAGTAGTTCTTTTTTGAGTATCCTGGACCGAGGACACATGGGAGAAAGCGACCAATGGTAACTAAAAAGCAAGTAATCACGTTGTTTGAAGCTCAGCTGCCGCCCGAGAACGTTTCGGAAGCCGTGTGTTACATCTGCACGCATCGAGAGCGAAAAGCTGAAAAAGGCTGTGCCGGTTGTTCCGAGAAAAGCCAGTTTCAGGTACGGCCCGGCTCGTGGCCAATTGAGGTCGTACATCTTTTTCGTCCACCTTCACGAGAGCCGTGAAGAGGGGGGCGGTCCTTAGTGACCGCCCTTTGCTTTTTACGATATATTGCGCTATAGTACCGCAACTATGGTAGTACGAATGCGAGCAAATCGATCAAAGCGCGGCAAGCGCCGTTCTCACAATGCGCTCGTTGCAGCACACAAAAACCGCTGCGAATGCGGCGCTCTTCGCCTCCCACACCGGGCATGCGCTGAATGCGGTAAATACCGCGGACGAATCGTGACTGACGTTGTTGCACTCAAAAAGCGCGAACTCAATCGTGCAAAACGAAAAGAAAAAGCACTCCGCGCAAGTGGCGTTGAGACTGCAAAGGCTGAATAACGTGCCCGACGATTTTTCTTTGATCGATTTTTTGAAAGAACTAGCTTCTTTCTATGGGTGATTTTGTTTACTTTTGAGAAGATTCAAGAAAAATAATCGGGGAACTTTTCCCCACTAAATACTTGGTCTTTTTTAAATGCCCTGCTTTACTATAGGTAGTTACCGTTACGGTACTACTGGTATGTCCAACAGACATTTATCTCGCTCGGTGGTTCTACAAGTCCTGTTTGAACGTGATGGCTCCCATGGAGGCATGACGCTTGAGCAGGCTCTTTCGCGTTTGGAAGACTACATTGCAGAATTTGGCGCACGGGAGAGTGATAGGCCTTTTATGCAAACCATTGTACGGACGGCAATTGCCAAACAACCCGAACTTGACGAGGTCATCCGGAAAGCTGCTCCGGACTGGCCGCTTGAGCGGATTGCTGCAATTGACCGCTCTATCCTGCGCCTTGGTCTTACCGAACTCTTGTTCTCTGACCGTGCACAAGTCCCTGCGAAGGTTGCCATTAACGAATCAATCGAACTCGCAAAGGAATTTGGAGGTGAATCGTCTTCGAAGTTTGTAAACGGTGTACTCGGCGCTGTCTATCTTGAACTGGGTGAACCTGGTAAGGATGAGGGAGACAAGCGAAAAGAAGGCGGGAAAGTCCCAATGCGTACGGAGGAATGTGTCGGCTCTGTTATCTATGCACGGGAGGGTAGCGACATCTATTTGGCGCTTGTGCATGACATTTTTGGACACTGGACTCTTTCTAAAGGTAAGTTACAAGATGGTGAGGACAAGCGTGCGGGCGTGGTTCGTAAAGCAAAAGAAGAGACGGGTCTTGATGTTGTCGTGGAAGATGAGCTTGGAGAAAATGAATATGTCGCAAGCGATACTGGGAAGGGAGGGAATGCAAAAAAGCGCCGCCACGCTACCTATTTCCTCTCCCGTTCGGAGTTCAAAGATTTGATTATGAAGAAGGATGGCGGTCTTGATGATGCGCAGTGGTTCCCATTGACCGCAGTCGGGGATTTGAACTTTTACGACGACATATTGCCAATTGTCACAAAGGCGGTGATACTGCTTGCACAAAAAAAGTAACACGTTGCTTTGGTTTCCATCTTTGGTACGATGTGATATATGTCAAATGATTGGTCATCGGTGTACAAAAAATATGCAGGAAAATGGGTCGCTTTTAGCGATTCGGAACGTGTTGTGGGACATGGTAAGACTGCGCGTGAAGCATTAAACCAGGCGCAAAAAAAGGTCACAAAATGCCCGGTTTACACTATGTGCCGGTTGGAGGTGTGACCCTTGTCGGCTATGAAGTTTCCCTATAAAAAACTCTCAGGTGGTGTAGTTAGGTTACGGAGTCTTGGGGCAGGTTGGATTTTTTGATGCGTTCAAGTATGTGAAGTTTGAGAAAGTGTCAGGGTTTATTGAATTAGGAGCTAAGGTATAACATATGCAATTTACCGACTTCGAAAAAAAGATTGGATACCCATTCAAAGATACGTCGTTTCTTGAGGCGGCTTTTACCCACCGTTCCTATTTGAATGAAAATCGCTCCCTCGGAAAAGAGCACAACGAGCGTCTCGAATTTCTTGGCGATGCAGTTCTCGAGCTTGCAGTTACCGAGTTTTTGTTTGCCAAGTACCCCAAGGAACCAGAGGGAATTTTGACGTCCTACCGAGCAGCTCTCGTAAACACTGTAAGTATTTCTGAGGCGGCAACAAAGCTTGGGATGAATGACTTTATGCTTCTCTCTCGTGGAGAGGCGCGCGACACGGGTCGTGCACGCGCAGTTATTTTGGCGAATGCATTCGAGGCAGTCATTGGTGCGCTCTATCTCGACGGAGGCTATGAGCCTGCTAAGAAGTTTATTGAGGAGCAGCTGTTTTACAAAGTAGAAGAAGTTGTTGCGAAGAAGCTCTGGCAAGACCCAAAAAGTCGATTCCAAGAAATGGCACAAGAAAAACATGGCGCTACGCCAGCCTACGAACTCGTCTCACAGACGGGTCCTGACCATGACAAACGATTCGTTTCCGCAGTTTCGATCAACGGTACCCGCGTGGCGCAAGGTGAGGGGAGGTCAAAACAAGAGGCAGAAGTCTCTGCGGCAGAGCGAGGGTTACAAGTAAAAGGGTGGTAAGTTTCATTGGCAAAATATACTTTTATGGCACACTAGTGATATGCAAGACATCTCAAAAGAAGCCCAAGAAATTGCTGTCAAAATAGTGCGCACACACGTGCCGGATACGATGTATAAAGTTTTTGTATTTGGTTCTCGCGCCTCGGGGAAGGCGCATCCGCGCTCCGATATTGATATCGGTATTGAAGGCCCTGCACCGCTTCCATACGAAACCGTATCCAATATCCTAGAAGACATAGAAGAAGCTCCCACTTTGTATTCCATTGATGTTGTTGACTTTGGTCGTCTTCCAGAAAAATTTAAGCAGACTGTTCGGGAGAGGGTGTATACTTGATGCATATGACAAAACGAGAATCACTCCGCGAAGATTTTGCAAAAGCAGTGAACCGCCTCGAAGAAGTATTGGCGATTCCTGTTGATCCGATTGTTTGCGACTCTGCGATTCAGCGTTTCGAAATCGTCTTCGAGTTGTGCTGGAAGTACATGAAAGCGGTTCTTGAAGACGAATTCAATGCAATCTGTACTTCACCGCGCTCTTGCTTTCGTGCAGGTTTTAAGCAAGGTATGATTGATAACGATCCGTTCTGGATTGAACTCACAAAGCTTCGAAACTATACCGTGCACACATATAATCAAGATCTTGCTGACTATGTCTATACACATCTCGCAGAGTCTCTTAAGCGATTTAAGGTTGTACTGAACTGGGAGGGATAGGTATCTTTATAAAGTTAGTGAATAATGTATAAACTTTATAAAGTTTATGAGCTCCGTATTCAGCAACGGCACCCGTGTTGCCCAAGGTGAAGGACGATCAAAACAAGAGGCAGAAGTCTCTGCGGCAGAGCGAGGGTTACAAGTAAAAGGGTGGTAGGAGGAAGAGCTGTGCTGTGGCAAGAGACGGAAGTCTCTGCTGCGGAAAAAAGGCCTCGCGGTAAAGGGGTGGTAAGTTGCACTCAGGGGAGTATATGCTACATTGCGCGTAGTGCAACAATTTCGAGGACGGAGGTTCTCATGAGGTACCAAGTACGGCAACTTATGCTTGCAGGATCTGCCGCCCTGCTTCTTGTAACTATCATGAGCATTGTCCTTGTTGATCTAAAACATGGCTGGCAATACTATTTTGGTTTTTTGGTACTGGGAATGTTTGGTACGGTACTTATACTTTCTGCCAAGCCAGAGCGGTCGGTATTTTTGCCCGGCGCGGGAAGTATTCTTGTTCTGTTCAGTTGCTTGTTGGGTGTAGTATGGTTTTTAAGATAATCACTGGGCACGTGTCGCCACGACTCGTGCCCTCGATATTTAGTTGAGTGAAGAAACAATCTGACGTATCTTTTCTGATGCAATGAATGGTGAGGTAAGAGCTTCAGCAAAAATGTCAGTAGGTAGTTCCGCCGTTTTTACTGGTGACTGACTTGCGTCGTCGAGTGCGACAGCCATGAATACGGTGTCACCGTCACTCGTAACCGACACTCTCATGTCCAGGGATTGGCCAGGATTATTTTGCGCAAACTCATCCCTAACCCCCTGTGTGCTCTCCCATATGCTTTGGAATGACGCTCTAATGTTATTTCCACTAGCATCCGCTCGCTCAAGAAGGACTTTTTCATCGTTTGCAAGTCCAGCGACGAGAGAAAACTCACGAAGTGTCTGTCCTTCCGTAGGGATTTCAATTTCTGAAGAAGTTTCGGCTCGCTCTGAAACAGCTTTACGACGAGAAAATGCTCGTGGTTGCTTGTAGCGGCTCAGCATTGTCTCTGCCAATGCATCAGTATCAAGCTTCTCAACAAGAGAGTCGAAAAGCATCTCGGTATTGTCAAAGCGAACACTTTCCCCGTTATTGGAGACTAATCGCTCCAGCAACTGCGCTTCGGAGTTTTCAAGTACATCTGCCGCTGCGGCATCTTTGATAGAAATACCGTTTCCAGCTTTTGCAACCAGAGTTTCCATCTCCTGAGTTTTTGTGAGTTCAGCTTGCGAGCGCTCATTGAGAACCAATCGGGCGCGCGCCACTTCTTGTCTGAAGCGCAAGTGTCCGCGTGCTGCATTGCGAAGCATTTCCTTTCCTGACAAGTCCATTGCGTTCATGGCCACCAGGAGAGATCCCATAGGGTCATCACGTTTGTCATCGGGCATCGTTACTTGCCCAGCGATATCTGCGAATTCTGCAAGACCGGGCGCAAGAATATCTTGGAGTTTGCGGACGGCTTTTGGATCGCTTTGCAATCGTCCCAAGAGCTTCTCCATAGAGAATATCTCAAGAATTTCTTGTGCGTATGGACCCTTTGAAACTATCTCTTTTAGGTCATGCTTAATTGCTTCGTATGCGCTCCTGTCTTCACGAACATCTTCACTGTATTCTTCACCCAGTTTTCGCAATGCTGCAAGCATCATGTACGGTTCGAGTGGGGGGAGAGAAGAAAAGAAAGGCAGTGTACGCATGCCTTCATTGAAATTTTGGAGTGCTTCAACGATGTTGCGTTCGACATTATGCCAATCCTCAACAAATCGATCTTTTGTTTTAAGAAGATTCTTGTTTCTGTTGCGAACGGCAAAGATTGAAAGTGAGAATGTTCCCAGCGAAAGAAGGAGTACGAGTCCACTCAGAGCACCAAACGCTTGAAGTTGAGCGGATTTTAAGTAGGAAGTGAACAATTCCTTTGCTTTATCATCAGGAAGAGCTCTCCAGACTGAAGGATCAAGGACCTCTTCAGAAGATTCTGCAAGTGACGGATCGAGTACCACGCTCCAGACTCCTTGTGGGAATATCGTCGGCGGAGACATCTTCTTTTCAATTTGATACGCAAGCTGCTTTCTTGCTAATGCGCCGAGTTGCGGGTGCTGGTTAGGGCTCGAGAACGTTGAGAGCATTGCGCGGTACTGGCGCAGCATATACTCACTCGATTGTGACTTTTCAAGGTTTGGAATAATTGTCGAGAGGTGCTGTGCTACTTGTGCGCCCAGTTCGGCATCTGAAATCTGTGACAAGTTTGCGACCAGGGACTGCGCGAAACTTGGATCAGCCTTTGCGACAGTGTCAGCCCAGAGTTTTGCATCAATTCCCGTCTCAGGAGGAACCTCACCACCAACAATCCTTGACCATGCAGATGGTGGATATGCGAGAGGAACGCGATTTGCCCCAAATTGAATACCGACCTGCGGACGTAGTAACTTGCCCAAAGATGCTGGATTCATTGATGTCATGTTACGAATTTCGTTGAGCGCACGAGAAACAATTTTGTTGTTTGGTTGCGCTGCGGACATCTTTTCGATGCGCTCAGCTATGGCTTTAACGAGAGGCAAGAGTTCAGCCCCTAATACATCGTCGGAAAGTGAGGTTGCTTTGTTGAGGTCGAGATTGGAGGGGAATGCTTTTTCCACTTCAGCTCGTCCATCGGTACCAAAAAGTGCACTGTTCCATGCGTCCGCTGCAGAAGTAGAGAAACCTTCTCGTGCACCTGCATTAATTCGTTCGTAAATAAAGGTGCGCTCACCTCGATTGACGACTCGGTACCCTGACCAGTTTTGCAGCATGAATTTAGCTACGTACCGTTCAGAACCAAGTGCCTTTTGACTCCCCGGGAGCCCAGGAATAAATGAGTTAAATACGCCTCGAACGGAGCTTTTCGCAATGGTGTCAGCTGCCGCAGCGCCTGCAGCTTGCTCAGTAATATCCTCAATTGTCTTCTTGAGTGCTTCAAGCGGAGACATGTTGAGTGTCCATTCAGGGAGGGCGGGTGAACTCACTGAACCTCCGACAGCACTGAGGGCGTCATTTTGGACAGTAAGTGCTTGAGTGATTTTGTCTGCAATAGATTCTTTGGCAACCTTTTTAAGTGCATCGCGTTTTTCAAGAATTGACTGAATGTAAGGCTGGACCGCTTCGATGCCAATTGGTGGTGTCCCTTCAACAAAAGCCGCAAGGAATGTTCTTTGAACTGATTCACCTTGAGTATGGATAACAGAGCTGATGCGAAGCGCCTCATCAAGGTCAGCGTTAATTTGAGCAAGTTCTTTGCTCTGGATGAATGAATCAATGAGGCCCTTGAGACGAGACTCAAAGGTTTGTCCTGTAGCGAGGCCCATTTTCGTGCGTATTATTCCAACCATCTCAGCAACATTTTGCGTATTTCCAAACTTTTGCTTCAACTTCGCAAAGTCATCGGCATTGAGATCGCGAAGGTTTGAAGTATCGCCAGTCTCAAGTGCCTTTTTAAATTCATACGCCGGTCCCTGACCAAGCGTTTTTGGTTGATTAAAGGTGATTTGTGAAAGAAGAGCCAAATCAAGACCTGCTGCTTTGAAAAGAGGCTCGAGTTCATTTTTCTTGATTGCGTCGATTTCAGCTGCAGTGTATGCAATCCAACCATCAGAAACACGTGGTGCTGCTTGTTGTTGTTTTGGGGCACCGGCTGGAGCGTTTCTTGGTGCATTTTTTTGAGCCGGTGCAGCGGCAGCGGGGGCAGTTGCAACGGTAGATTTTTTCCCTGATTCGATTCTTTTTGCAATCTCGAGAATTTTGGGAAGAACAGGGGCAAATGCCTTTAGTTTTAGAGTAAAATCAGATACTTTCTCACCCTGTTGACGCAAAGGTTCGGCGAGCAGGGCTGCATTTCTACCTGATTCATCAGTACGACTGAGTACTTGCTGTGCAACGGCAATACCTCCAGCAATTAGAATGCCAACTGACGCAAGTCGCAACGGTATTGTTGCCATCTTGGTCACCTTCTTAGTCCCACGTCTATCAGAAGTGGACCAGCGTTTTACGCCCTTTTTAATACTGCCGGTGTCTGCGACGTGACCAAGTATTGCGGTTTTTGTTCCGACATTTCCCAAGATGTTCCATCCCACCGCTGAAGCACCGTAGGTAACAAGGTGCGCTAACGAGTGTGCGGCAATAGGAATACCCATCGTCGTTAGAATTGAGGTTACGATAAGTGTGGAGAGACCACCTTCAAGCACAGAACCTGCGACTTCACCGGCAGGACGCAATAACATCCCAGACGAGTAACGCTTCAGTGAAGGCGGGGTCTTTATTCCTCGTATCTGTGCTTCAATTCCTTTCAAAAGTTCGATAGCGGATTTTGTGGCAGCGGTATCAGGGACTTGAACTGTAGCGTTTGGTTGGGTGAGTGCTGCAATAATTGCATTTCGTTCAGCGTCGGAGACTGAAGAGCTCATTACAAGTTCTTGAAGTTGCCGTATAGAACTTTTCAGGCGATGGCCATGTTCTATAACAGCTTTTTCATCAGTTGGTGTTGCACCAAGCTGACGAACAAAAGCTTTCATTGCAGAATCGAGTGGCGTTCCTTGAGCGACCGCTTGCTGAGCAAATTCAAGTGCAGCCATGTATTTCGACTCGCTGACTGGTTCACCAGCTTGGGCAGTTGCTATCGCTTCGCCAAGAGCTGCTTTGTGTTCGTTTGAACCTTTTCGCAATTTTTCAGCGGGTCCGCCCATTGGTGGCTGTTGGGCAGCTTCAGCCTGTTTTAAAATATCGTCAAGACCAGAACCTAGACCGCCAAAATCAATATCTTCTGATGACATAAGAATGAAAAATTATTTTCGTGAAGCTTTTAATAGTTGGACAATCTTTCCGATGAGTGCCGGATCTGGTTTTTTCTGTAGAACTTCAAGAATTTGAATTAATTTTCCATAAGTTTCACTAAATTTTGTATCACGCTCTTGAAGGCGGACCATTTCGGTTCCTCCGCCACCTGCAATTATCCCCATCAAAGAATCGCGCAACGTTACGTACTGGTCATGCAACTCGGCTGCTTGTTGAGGAATTTGAGCAAATAGTTCTTTTCGCCGTGCCATATTTGCTTCACTTTTCCCCTCGACTTCTAAAGTGTGTTCAGAGTCGTCTTTAATATCTTTAAGTTTTCGAGTTGCGGCGTTGAGTTGGTACAAAATATTAATTGCAATAAAGCGAGTGTCTTCATCAGTAATTGAATCACCAAAACTTTCAATGTTGTCTGAGTATTCGCGTAGCGTGACTGTTGCAACGTTGAGTGCGTGCTTAAAATCAGCCGCTCTTTTTTCAAGATCCGGAGAATAAAAACCTTTCTCCGGTATTTTCTCCCTTTCCTTAATCCCTGCAAGGACAACGGAGAGGCTCTTTGACTTTTGTAGGGCTTTTGGGTCAGTATCAGCTATTTGGGGAGTATCAAACACAGGTAATTCGGAGGCATTCATATAAAGACGATTACCTACTGATTCGAAAATAGTGCGAGGTTCCTTTATACCAAGTGACTTTTTCAAATTAGCAATAAATCGATCTGCGTCCTCGACAGGTTTTTCCAAAGTTGCTAAATGAGCAACAATTTCTTCTCGTCGGGATTCTGGTATTTCTTTATCCCCGAGTTCCTTGAGCATTCGCGCTGTCTGCTGTTGGATAAGAAAGACTTCCGCATGCCTTTCGAGCTTTGTTAGGTTAATGCGAAAACCAACTTTCTCAACAGTTTTACCTTTACCACGGTCACTCTCAATTACCTCAGGCACAAGAATTCCATAGGTGAGGAGCGCAAGAGAAGCGCCGTCGAGCCGAGTTCGCATAGTAGAGTCGTGTGCATCTTGAGTGGCACGGTTTTTTTCTGCAAGGAGCCCCGCGAAAACCTGGCACAATTTTCCTGCAGGAGTGTCACCGAAGTTCATGCCATTAAGTGCAAGCATAAAAGATGCGCGGGCGCGTGAAGCGAGATTTGGATCTTCGTCTAAAGCAAGCAAAAGAGCAATTGGGAGCTCGGGTAGATCTTCTCTATCACCAATTTCCGTGTACGAGGTTCCCAGCGGAACCAACTCACCTAATTTTCCTGTGGGAAAATATTTTTGATCCAGCGCGAGTAGTGAGGTGCGCAAACTAGAATCGACCTCACTAATCTTATAGTCGTAATCAGAACGGATTTTAACTTTTTTGTTTTCGTCTGACTCATCCTCAATTTCTCTTTTCAAATCATCCTTCAGTTTTCTAATCGCCTCATCGGCCATTTTTCGCAGTGGCTTTGCTTCCTTTTTATATTGCTCTAACAATTTCAAACCTGATTTTCCTTCAGGGGTTGTTCGGATGTTTTTCTTGTATCTCGTGAGATGCCATTCTTGGAGTCCGATTCGATGTGTCGCAAGTTCTTGCATTATTTGTGGAGTAGCAGGTTGCTCTCCCATGTAATACGGTCTGAGACGCTCTAGATCAGCGTCCGTGGTTTGGGTGGTTTTACGACCAATTCCTGATAGTGCTTTTTTCAAAATAGCCACAGAGGCAGCTGCCTCTGTGGGTGTTCCTATCTGTTCACTACCATCAGGCATCTCCCTCTCCAGTTTACTAGTGGTCGCAGCTGCAGCTTCTCCAATTCTTTGCCTAACATGAGCGGACGGTGCGTCCAGAGGTTTCCGTGTTCCCATTCCCATGGTCGTATTCTATTGCATCTATTGTAGAACGCCGGGTTCGTATTTGTGGATAAAGGCGCTTCATCGACACAAAGTACCTGTACATACGATATATTGACTTTTTTGTATAGTATGCTAAAATAGATTTGTCGAGATTGTATCGCCGGTTTCGACTGAGTGGGGTGACCCACGACAACATTGAAGGCGTGAGGCGCGCATGGAATGAGGAAAACCATGGCTCGCAGTGAAATCGTGCACAACACCTTCTTCTTCCGTCCGGAGTCGATGGATGAGCCGGTCCCCGGCCTGAAATCGATTCCGATCTACAATCGGGACTCTGGGCTCGTTGTGCCTGGGGTTTCGATGGTTCGGCTTGGGCGGACCAAGCTGGACGACGGAGAAATGGCGTTTGAGCCGACCCCGCGTCAGATGGCAAAGGTGATTCGTTCGACGGTGGAGGGGCGTGCCCCCTTCGTCGAGAACAACATCATCAAATCGGCGTCGATCATCGTCACCGAATTGCCACATGATGCGGACCAGAAACGGGGACGCCGGCGCTTCACTTTTGGCGCTCGAGTGAACGACTCGGTCATCATTCGCATCGAGAGCGGTGAGTGGGGTGGACCCGCCGAGGTCGCCAAGCTCCACGCTCTGATGCAGCGCGCACCCGACGGCTCCTTTCTTCCGACGCCGCACGGTTCTGTCGACCGCGCGCGTTCGACGCACATCATTGGTGTGTCGGAAGGAGACGAAGGCCCGCTGACCAAGTCGCGGCATCTCACCTGGGAAGGCTCGTTCCGTTACTTCACCCTGGTCCCTTCCCCTCACGGGGAGATCAAGGTGTTCACGCGGCGGGCTGACATCTGGGAGATGTTCCCTGGATCAGAGCTCCTCACGGGTGCATGTGTGCCCGGTCGTCTGTTCCGCCTCATCTACAAGGGGAAGGGACAGTTCGAACAAGAGCGTGCTGACGAGATTCGTTGGCGCCCTCGATATGAGGAGGCGCTGTGGAATTTGCAGCAGCGGTCGGTTTCTGAGAAGCCGGCAGCTGCGCAGGCCGCAGCCTGATCGCTACAGTGCCTCACTGTAGCAAACTGGCGCCCGATGGGAAACCATCGGGCGCTCTTATTTGTGTGCTATGATTTGCTTTACATGTATGGTGGGTCGTTCATTAGATAACTATCAGCAAGGGCCACGTGTAGGTGCGGCTAATGACGTACCAACTGATTCGGGAGATCAAACTCCTAACGACGACATGAGTGCTGATCCGAGACCAGCACAGCAACCAAGTCAAGCTCCTCGGAACGTGGACGATTTGGATTCGAGACTTGCAAACCTCACCCCGTTGCCCGATGTTAGTTACCCGCAATTTGTCAAAGACACGAGCGTGAATCCGGCAAAGTGGTATGTGCGGTATAAGCAAAAGGGAGGAGGGTGGAAAAAGTTTCAAGAAGTAAATATACAGCCGTATAAGGTGTCACAAGGGACGCGTGGAGCAGAGAAAAAAGGAACAATTACTTTCGCGTCGCTGTCGAGTGACCCGACTATCACTTGGGATACGCCTCCTGCGCCTGGATCAGTCCCACCACAAACTGATCCTAATGTTCCGCCGCAACCTTCTCAAGCGTATGCCGCAGAACTGAATCGCCGTCTTTCGGCACTAGAAACGAAGATGAAAGAAAAAGATGCGCGTATTGTCGAACTTGAGGCAGAAAAAGCAAAGCCGAACGAGTGGGGAAAGAAGAAAGAGGATTGGCTCGTTACTCCGCCAAGACTTGCACAAGGGCAATTGGAAAGAAACCGCGCAATGTGGAAAGCCCTCGATATGCAACAGAAAGGGATAATAAAAGAAGCAGAAGTGCTCGGCTATGCAGAAACGTTTAGAAAGCAAGCGGAGCATGAAAAGCAGACTCCGTTTTGGAAAAAGACAATGCTCGGAGTTCTGTTGGGTGGCGTGGGAGTGGTAGCGCTTTCTCCGCTTGTTGCCATGTTCCCGGCGCTTGCAGGTATTGCTGGGCTTGCTGGTATCGCGCGGGGGATTTCTTCAGGTATCGCAGGCGCAACAGCGGGCGTGCTTGCGCAAAAACACTTTGAACGAAAGAATTACAAGCATGCGACGCTCCTCGGTGTGATGGTGGGTGCGCTTGCTGGGACGGCATCGTTTCTTGTTGGAAAGTGGGTCGGAGGGCTTATGGGTATTGGTACGGAGGGTGTATTAGCCCCGGCAGAGGTTGACACACCTGCGCGTGAGACCTCGGCTCCGAGTTCCAATACGCCCATGAAAAAAAACGATTATATACCTCCCACCAATGTTAATCCACGTAATCCGCATGGAATCTACTACATATGAACCCTCAACTACTTATTGACATGATGAACGAAGACTTTGCGATGCAGGTCGCAAAGGAGTTTGGGATTGAGAACGAGCCGCTCGAAGTACGAGCTGCGCTTATTGAAGCGCTTGGCTCGAACATCACTCGTCGCTTTCTTCTCGAAGTTTTGAAAGAGTTGCCCGAAGAAAAGCGAGACGGCTTTGCTGATCTCGTTGGAACTGACAAACTCGACGATATGTACGAGATTGTCTCGCCATACATCCCTGATCTTGATGCTTTTGTGAAAGAGTGTGCTCAGCGTGAGATCCAGGAAACTAAAAAGCTCATAGTCGCCAACACATAATTTCTCACCAGGCGGACGTAGGTAAAAAGTAACTGGTAGTAAACCCTACACTCCCTCCTTCGTATACTTCTATGTTGCTATTTTTTCACGGTCGTGAAAAAATAGCAACATGGAAGAAACAAGAGCGATAGAGCAGAGAGTTGCGAAACGTGCAAAAAAGGAACGCATACAAAGTGCGATTTTACAGACCGTCGCAACGGCGGGGTTGCTTATATGGGCGCTTGCCGCACCTAATACCTTGAAACTTTTGCACTATATGCCAGGCACAGGAAGGAGGAAAACGAATGTCGAGCGCTCCTTGAAACGACTTATTGAACGCGGGTTACTTGAGGAGGTTGGCAAAGGTGCTTCACGGAGTGTTCGACTCACAAAACAAGGCGAGCTGCTGGTGGCAAAGATTGAACTTGGGAAAGCTCGTCTTACAACCTCAAGGAAATGGGACGGTAGGTGGAGAGTTGTCGTGTTTGATGTGCCTGAAAAACGACGCGCTGCTCGCGATCGCTTGCGCTCAGTTCTTAAAATGATCGGATTTGCAAAGGTACAATCAAGTGTATGGATTTACCCTTATGAGTGTGAAGATATTGTCCGGCTCATAAAAGCAAACTTTATTCTTGGCAGGGAAGTGCTTTATGTGGTTGCGGAAGAAGTGGAGGGAGGAGAGCGGTATTTTCGTCGTTTTGGTATTTCCAATCCAAATGAATAGAGTACGGTAAATGCTGTTTCAATATTATTTCAAAGCGTCAAACAAAATGATTCAGGATCCATGTTACTATTTTTTCACGATCGTGAAAAAATAGTAACATCCGGATGAGTGCGAACTATGTGAGATGTGAGAGCGAAAAGGGTGTGTCAATTTTAATTTGATACAATGTGAGGTGCCTGTATGCGGGCGTTTCAATGCTGAAATCAATTGAACTCAACGGGTTTAAATCATTTGGACGCAAGACGTCGCTTGTTTTTACTGAAAAGATAGCGGGAGTGGTCGGCCCTAATGGTTCAGGGAAAAGTAACGTGGCAGAGGGCTTCCGTTTTGTCCTTGGTGAGCAGTCAATGAAAGCGATGCGTACGAAACGTGGTGAAGATTTGATTTGGGGAGGCTCTCCCGCACTTCCACGCATGAATCGCGCCAGTGTGAAAGTAGTTTTTGATAACAGTAAGCGACTGCTTGATATTGATTTTTCTGAGGTAACTATCGAGCGCGTTGTGTATCGCGACGGACAGAATGAGTATTTGCTTAACGGCACTCAAGTACGCCTCAAAGACGTGATTCGTCTCCTTGCGGGGGCAAATATTGGTGGTTCAGGGTATCAGATTATTTCGCAAGGTGAAGCTGATCGCATTTTGACCGCATCACCAAAAGAACGCCGCGAGATGATAGAGGATGCGCTTGGTCTCAAGCTCTATCAGCATAAAAAAGTTGAATCAGAGCGAAAATTAGAGGAAACGGCGGTGAATTTAGAGAAGACGCGTTCGCTCCGCCGTGAAATCGCGCCGCATTTAAAATTCTTGCGAGATCAGGTAGAAAAGATTGAAAAGGCACGTGAGATGAAAGATGAATTGGCACACACGTTGCGCGATTATTTGCTTCGCGAAGATGCGCGTATCAAGGCAGATACAACACTTTCAAAAGGCGATATGCAAGAAGTGGTTGATGCACTGCGCGAGACAGAGAATCAGTTGAAATTACTTCAGGCGGCAAAAACAGAAACAATTTCACCGCGCGAACAAGAGCTTTCAGTACAGATGACCGAGCAGAGTACGGCACTTCAGAAGATTCGTGAACTACGCTCAAGCCTTTCTCGTGACTTGGGTCGCGCCGAAGGTGCGCTTATGGCAAACACAATAACAGTAGAGCAAGTCGTTTCTGCCCCCCACGTTAGACAGTTTGCACACGAAATTGACGAGACACTTGCGACACTCGAAAGCGGCTCAGATGCAGCGACGGTACAGCGCGTTATCTTGGCTCTGCGCGCGCGCATACAATCGTTTATCGATGGACTCACGGGCGTTGCGCCGGTAACGAATCATGAGGCGGAGCTTGCAGTCAAAGAGCTGGCGAAAAAGCTTGAGGATGCTACGGCAGAGGAAGCGCGTGTCATCGCGCTCGGGAATGCACTTCGGTCCGAACTGTCACAGGAGCGGGAGAAGCGCTTTGAGCGTGAGAGAGACAGTGTCACTGTCGAATCAAAAGTTCGTGAATTACAGTCGCGCTTATCGTCGTTTCGACGAGTGGAAGATGAACTTACGGCACGGCGCGAGCGCTTTGAAAATGAAGTCCGAGAGGGAATTGCGCTTGTCGGCACAGCTCTTTCTGGGTGGAACACGGGCGAAATCCCACAAGATGCGCTTTCGGAGGAACAATTTGCTCAGGATAAACGCCGACGTGCTATCGAGCGCCTCAAAATCAAAATCGAAGAAGCGGGAATCGGCGGCAGTGAGGAAGTGATACGCGAATATACTCACACGAAAGAACGCGATGAATTTTTAGCGAAGGAAATCGTTGATCTCGAAGCTTCTGCGGAGAAGTTAAAGGATTTGATTGCCGAGCTTGAGAAAACGATGGATCAGAAATTTACGGAAGGATTACATAAAATTAACGACGCGCTCGGACATTTCTTCTCAAAGCTATTTAACGGCGGCATGGCGAAGCTCGAAGTGGAGACGCCAGTCCGCAAGAAAAGGACGGATGATGAGGAGATAGAAGAAGTGCCGGAAGAGGAAGAACTGTATGCGGGACTTTCAGTCTCCGTGCAGTTGCCGCGTAAAAAAGTGACTGGGCTCGAAATCCTCTCCGGTGGGGAACGAGCACTCACGTCGATAGCACTGATTTTCTCAATGTCGCAAGTGAATCCGCCACCGTTTCTTATTCTCGACGAGACCGATGCGGCGCTCGACGAAGCGAACAGTAAGCGCTATGCCGATATGATTCGCGAGTTGGGTCAAAAATCCCAGCTTATTTTTATTACTCACAACCGCGCCACCATGGCAGCGGGAGGCGAGCTGTACGGCGTCACTATGGGGCATGACGGTGTGTCGCAGATACTCTCGGTCAAGCTCGAAGAGGCAGTAAAGGTTGCGAAATAAGCCTGTTTCTGCTACTATCCCGGAGATGTTACGTATTCGATTGCAAAGAGTTGGTCGCATTAATGTCGCTTCATACCGCCTTGTTGTGGTTGAGGCTGCTCGTGCTGCAAAAAAGCGCTCAGTCGTCGAAGAAGTGGGATCATACGACCCCCACTCAAAAAAGAAGATACTCAAGAATGACCGTATTAAATACTGGATTTCGGTTGGTGCGCAGCCGACGGGCACTGTCCACAACATACTTGTTTCTGAAGGTATGGTGAAGGGTAAGAAGGTGAATGTACTCCCGAAAAAGACGGTTCCAAAGAAAGAAGAAGCTGCATCCGTTCCTGAAGCAGCTCCTCTTGCGCCTGCAGCACCAAGCGAAGCACCGGCTGCTTAGTCACAGGGAATCCTTGCTTGCATTCCAGTTGCGCGCGATACTTGAACTACTAACAGATAACGCTGGCTCACCATGGAACAAGATCAGAAGTTTTTGGAATATGTCGTAAAGGCGCTCGCCGAGCACCCGGAAGACGTAAAAATCAACCGCACGATTGACGAGATGGGTGTACTTTTGACGCTGCGTACACACCGTGACGATATGGGCAAAATTATCGGTCGTTCGGGAGCAACAGCTAAGGCTATTCGCACGCTTCTGCGCGTGGTGGGTATGCGCAACGAAGCTCGGGTTAACTTGAAAATCGAGGAACCAGAAGGTGGTTCCCGTGTAGTAACTGATGAGGATGATACTAAAGAAGTTGCTACCCGTGAGTTTCCCAAGCCCCAGTCGCGTACGCTCGATGAGGTGATTGATAGCATTTAGGTGCATGAAGCGGTTTTCAATAGTGACATTATTTCCTGAGGCGATTCGGGCATATCTCGATGCGTCCATTTTGGGGCGTGCGCAACAGGGACTAAAGCCTCATGGCAGTAAAAAGGGACGTAAAGCTGTAATTAAAATTACCTACTTTGACCCGAAAACGTTTGTAAAAAAGGGTGAACGCGTGGACCGACGGCCGTACGGCGGGGGGCCCGGAATGGTTTTGGAGCCTGAGGCTATTCTCAAAGCAGTAGAGAAGGCTCGCGGGAAGGGAAAGGCGAAGATCATTTTCTTTGCAACAGATGGCGAGCAGTTCACCGAGGAGATGGCGCAGAAACTTTCAAAAGAAAAGCATCTGATTTTTATCGCAGGGCGGTATGAGGGGGTGGATGCGCGCGTGCAGCGTATTTTGAAAGCGCACAAAGTGTCGGTGGGACCCTATGTTTTGACGGGGGGCGAATTACCGGCGGCAACTATGGTAGATGCGATAGCGCGGTTTGTGCCGGGGGTATTAGGAACGTATGAATCACTCGAGCGTAAGCGCGTTTCGAGTCCTCATGTCTATACGCGCCCCGAGGTCTTGAAATGGAAGGGGAAACGGTACTACGTCCCCGAGGTTCTCTTGACAGGGGACCATAAAAAGATAGAAGAGTGGAAAAAACAAAACAGTGTGCTATAATGATTACACAAGTTCCCCTGCACGTCTCGAGCGTAGCAGCGGCCGGCGGGACCCCGCGGAATGTGATCAGTGAAGTGGCCTTGGTAGGTATTGAACAAGAAACGTCTTTAGAGACGATATCGTAAACCAAGGGCATTTTGCAGAGAACTTCCGTGGGGTCTCTTTTTTGTAAAATCGACACAAAAAGAGCACAATAATAGCTATGTGGTTTTCTCGAACATCGAAAAGAGTCTATATGGACTATGCAAGCGCGACGCCCGTTGCGCCTGAGGCGCTTTCTGCAATGCGTGAGGCTGAGGCGCTCGTCGGGAACCCTGGTGCGATACATGCGGACGGTGTTGAAGCGGCACGCGCGCTCGGTGATGCTCGTTCCATACTGGCTCACGAGCTCCAATCCAAGCCACGGGAAATCATTTTTACCTCGGGACTTACCGAGTCTGATACTCTTGCGATTGTTGGTTTTGCGCGCTCGCTTGAGCGCACACGACGTACGCTTCACGGTACGCATTGGGTGGTAAGCACGATCGAGCATCCGTCGGTGTTGCAGTCATTTGCTGAAGTGGAACGAATGGGGGGTGTGGTGACTCATGTGAAGCCGAACGCGCACGGCATTATTACCGCCGAATCAGTTCGTGTTGCACTGCGCCCCGAGACGGTGTTTGTCTCGGTGGGGTGGGCAAATAGTGAAATTGGTACTATCGCACCGCTGCGCGAGATTGCACGCGTGATTGCGGATCATGAACGACGCCACAGTGCCGTTCTTTTTCATACTGATGCAGGACAAGTACCACTCTACCTTCATCCGCATGTGCACACGCTCGGTGTTGATTTGATGTCTTTGGGTTCGAACAAGCTCCATGGTCCGCATGGTATCGGTGCTCTGTACGTTGGGACAAAAGCTCTGGAGATGCTCTCCTCAGTCCTTTTTGGCGGTGGACAAGAAAAAGGACTGCGCCCCGGCACGGAGAACGTCGCGCTCGCGACAGGATTTGCGCATGCGGTAAAGGTGATTGCGTCTCGACGTAAAGAAGAAGCTGATCGCCTCTCAAAACTTCGCGATCAACTGAAAAAGAGTATTGAATCAGTGTGGGAAGGAACGATAGTAAATGGCACTCAGGTGCTGCCGCATATTCTGAACGTGTCGTTCCCGGGAGTATCGGGAGAGTACTTGACACTTGCACTTGATAGTCGCGGAGTATCAGTTGCTACAAAAAGCGCATGCCGGGAAGGCGAGGGAAGTGTCTCCCATGTTGTGGAAGCGTTACTACAGCCCTCAGACCCGTCTTGGCGCTCAAGAAATACCATTCGATTCTCACTTGGTTACGAAACAACAGAAGCAGATATTGTGCGCGTTTGTACCGCACTTACAGAAGTTAAGCACACCCTCCCCTTGTAAGCGTTTTTACCGGGTGTATAACATTCGCCAGCACCGCAGGGTGCTATCGACTCATTCGGGGTTACCAGAATGAAACACTCAAAATGCCATCGCTACCGCAATCGTCGATGGTTTCGTGCACGCATGCGGCAATCGCGTGCGACTCATAAGGCGAGGAAGCGGCTCTACGGAGTCCTGGTGCAAGCGGCGTCACGTCGCTGGTACTCTGGGCTCATGAGGCTTTCCTCGGTGTTCTTTTGAGAAGATGTAAAGGGGGCGCACGGCATGCCGTGCGCCCCCTGTGTATTGCTAGCATGAAAAGTGATGTTAGTATGCGCGCATGGACATTGAAGAACTTTCCAAATCGCAAATCGTTCTTCTCACACTCCTCATCAGTTTTGTTACGTCTATTGCTACCGGAATCGTAACAGTTTCTCTTATGCAACAAGCACCGCCGGTCATCGCGCAGTCAGTTAATCGCGTCATCGAACGCACGGTAGAAAAAATTACTCCGCAAAAAGAGAGTCAGGGCGCAAGCGCAGCCTCAGTGATTACCAGAGAAAAAACGGTGGTCGTAAAAGAATCAGATTTGATACCGGATGCGGTAGGGCAAGCGCTTCCGTCAGTGGTGCGTCTCTACTCGAGTGCTGAGGAAGGTTCGACATTTATCGGACTCGGTATAGTGGTAGGGAAAAATGGTGTCTTGATCACTGACACGGCAGCTCTTTTAGAGCGTGGGTCTGCTGCGGTCGCGCTCCCCGATGGTTCACGAGTTACTGCGCTTGTGACCGCACGCGACGATGCAACCGGTTTAGCAACGCTTGCTGCGGCAACAACCACCGATAAAGGTGCTATAAATTGGCGATCGGCAACGTTAGGAAATGCTCCTGGTCTTGGAGCGTCAGTCATCCTACTTTCAGGAAAGGGCAAGGCGCATATCGCAAGCGGTATCGTAACCGCAGCTTTGAGCGGTGAGCCGCAAATCATTGAGACCGATATTGCACCTGACTCAATCATTCCAGGATCTCCAATCATTGACACCAACGGCAGTGTCGTCGGTGTAAGTACGGGCATCTCCCGTGCGTCTCAAGTATCGGGATTTGTGAGAGCCACAATTCCATCTCGGTAACACGAGTTGCGCACCTGCCCTTGCGCTAGTATCGTGGTAGCATTGAACGAGTATGACGCCATTCAACAATTACACGACCAAAGCAAAAGAAGCGATTCATCGCGCGCATCAGCTCGCGGTTGAGCGTGGTCAAAACCAGGTTTCGCCGCTCCATTTGCTCGGCGCGCTAATGCTGCAAGAAGAAGGCAGCATGGTATTGCCAATGCTTGAACAGTGTGAAATTGATGTTGCGCATCTCTCCGATAGCGTGTTTGAACAGTTTGACGGCATGAGCGGCGCTACCGCTGTTTCGCCATCATTTCAACTCTACCTCACACCGGATCTGGTAAAAATATTTGAGGCAGCTCCTCGTATTGCGGCGAGTTTTAATGATCAGTTTGTTTCGCCCGAGCATCTCTTGCTTGCGGTCGTTGAGCATCCAGGTCCTGTTGCCGATATGCTCGCTCGATTTAAAGTCGATCGCGTCGCGCTTGCTCGAGTGCTTTCGGATATCAAAGAAGGAAAAATACGCGATGTTGAGGAGAGTAAAAAACCGCGTGCACTTACGCGATTTGCGCGCTCACTTACCGATCGTGCTCGAGAGAATAAACTTGATCCGGTGATTGGACGCGATACCGAAATTACCCGTGTAATTCAGATTCTCTCGCGTCGTACCAAAAACAACCCTGTTTTGATTGGTGAAGCAGGGGTGGGCAAAACAGCGGTTGCGGAAGGTCTTGCAATCCGCATGGCATCAGGCGATGTGCCCGAATCACTGCGCGATAAAGAATTGATACAGCTTGATCTTGGTCTCTTAATAGCAGGTACCAAGTATCGTGGTGAATTTGAAGAACGTCTCAAAATGGTGATGAAAGAAGTCGAGCGATCTGAAGGAAAAATAATTCTTTTTATTGATGAAATGCATACGATTGTCGGTGCTGGTGCGGCGGAAGGTTCAATGGATGCCTCAAACATGCTCAAACCAGCGCTTTCTCGCGGGGAACTGCGCATGATTGGCGCAACCACGCTCAAAGAATATCAAAAGCACATCGAGCATGATCCGGCACTCACGCGGCGTTTCCAGCCGGTCTACGTAAACGAGCCGTCTCTCGAAGATGCGATTGCGATTTTGCGTGGTCTGAAAGAACGCTATGAGCTCTACCATGGCGTTCATATTACCGATGATGCTATTGTCTCCGCAGTGCAGCTTTCGTCACGCTATATTACGGAGCGCTTTCTACCCGATAAGGCGATTGATCTCATTGACGAGGCGGCTTCCGCGCTTCGCCTCTCGCTTGAAAACAAGCCTCCTGCTCTTGAAGAAGCGCACCGCAAAGTAACCCGACTTGAAATTGAAAAAGAGGCGCTTAAAAAAGAAACCGAAGCTGGTGATGAGAAAGCAAAGGCGCGCACTAAAGCAATTGAAAAAGAAATTGCCGATCTCAAAGATTCGACACATGAGCTTGAGCTAAAATGGCGCAATGAAAAAGAAACTCTGACTGAAATCAAAGAGGCAAAAACGGGCCTCGAGGAAGCTCGTCGCGAATCAGATGCGGCAGAGGCACGGGCCGATCTTACAAAGGCCGCTGAGATTCGCTATGCGCGTATTCCTGGTCTTGAAAAAACAATTGAAACAGCAACTAAGCGGCTCAAGAAACTCCAGATGAACCGCCGTGTGCTTCGTGAAGATATTACGGAGGAGGATATTGCAGGTGTGGTCTCGCGTTGGACCGGCGTACCCGTCTCGCGCATGCTTGAAGAAGAAGCGCAAAAACTTTCGCGGCTCGATGAAGAACTTAAGAAGCGTATCGTAGGGCAAGATGAGGCAGTACAAAAGGTGGCAGATGCCATCAAGCGTTCTCGCGCCGGTATTGCCGATCCGAACCGCCCCGTTGGCTCGTTCTTGTTCCTGGGACCTACCGGTGTAGGAAAAACCGAACTCACCAAGACGCTTGCAGAATTGCTGTTCAACAGCGAGAAGTCGCTCATACGCGTTGATATGTCGGAGTACATGGAGAAGCATGCCATTTCAAAAATGATTGGTTCACCGCCAGGCTATGTGGGACACGACGAGGGTGGCGGTCTTACTGAAATGGTGCGCCATCGCCCGTACTCCGTCATCCTTTTTGACGAAGTCGAGAAAGCGCATCCCGAAGTCTTTAATATCTTGCTTCAAGTATTGGATAATGGTCGTCTCACCGATGCCAAGGGGCGCACGGTCAACTTCAAAAACTGCGTTATCATCATGACCTCGAACATTGGCTCGCAGTACATCGACAAAATGTCAGGGCTTGGATTTGGATCAGGTAACAGTATCTCCGAAGCTGAACGCTATGAGCAGGTGAAGGATAAAGTGACTGACTCACTGAAAGAATTTTTCCGTCCCGAGTTTTTGAATCGACTCGATGAAATCGTGCTTTTCAATGTGCTCTCGAAGCAGAGTATTGAAAATATCGTTCGTCTTCAGGTTGATGTGGTAGTAAAGCGCCTGGAAGAAAAACAAATTGTCCTCTCATTCACCGATGCGGCAATTGCAGCACTTGCAAAAGAAGGCTACAGCCCGCAATACGGTGCACGACCCTTGAAGCGACTCATTCAAACAAAGATCCTCACTCCCGTAGCAAACCTGATGGTTTCTCGCGGAGTACTTGAGGGTGGGGCGGTTATGGTTGATTATCGCGAACAAGATGGTCGGGGCGATTTCACTATGGATGTACGCAAAGGACCGGAGCGTACTCGAAGTGTAACCGCGCGAGCGAAAGCGGGGGCGCGTGTCTAACACGACGCCCTGTGCTTTTTGCGGGATACAGTAAATCTGGTACACTCTTCTCGTGCGCGTCAGTGGTGGAGTAGTCAATCACACCGCGCTGTAGACGCGGCGCCTTCGGGCTACGGGGGTGCAAATCCCTCCTGGCGCACCCAAAACAGTTAGGGCTCAGAGTTATGCCTCTGGGCTCTTACTGTTTTTGCGTCCAGGAGTGATTTGCAGGCGAGGGCTGGGGCTCCACGAGCACGCGGGGATGTCCGAGCGTGGTCAGGTGGAGAAAAGTTTCGACGGAAAATTTTCGAGCGTTTGACCGAGTCCCTCCTGGCGCACCCAAAACAGTTAGGGCTCAGAGTTATGCCTCTGGGCTCTTACTGTTTTGGGTGAGTATCTACAACGCTGCTCGAACCCATTTTAGCACCAACGCGGACTGACCTGCGCACGCGCCGCGTGCGCGGTGGCTTTGACCCAACAAAGTACGCTCCGCGTCCCCGGTGGCGCACCCCGCCACGCGCTGAAGCGCGCGGGCAACACCAAAAAATTTCCTCGCATTTTGTCCGGCTCCTCCCCCGACCCCTCCGCCGCAAAACGAAAAGAAAGGAGAGGAAATTTTTTGGGTTGCTCCGCCGCTTCGGAAACTTCGCAAAGGGCAACAAAGACATTCACCAATGAAGCCCATTTGCTCCGTATCCTCGCGGCGGCCGAGGCGCTTCCTCCGCACGTTTGGCAGTGTGTGAGAGCGCGTAGCTTCGACTAAACTCTGTGCTAAGGGCAAAGGGCGCGGCGTGTATACCGGCCTAATCAACAGTGCCAAATTCGTGCTACCATTTTCGCATGGAAACGGTCAAACCTATGGAGCAAAGACAGGAGATAACGGCTAATTCCCGCCAGCAGGACAAGATTATTAAAGTGCTTGAAAGCGGAGACCTCAACGCGATCAACCAATCCGCCGCAGCCGTTTCGGACGCAGAGCGCGCTTCGTTTCGGAGCAGGGTTGTCGAAGGAAAAGTGGACGGCGTTGCGATTGACGACAGAGTGATCAAAAGTATCACCGCACCTTTCAGCGGGCAAGACGGCGCGCACCAACTATTTCAACATATTCAGAGCAATCCCGACCTCGCTAGGAATTTCTCCGCGCGGCTCAAGGAATCAATCCACCGGAACTTTGTGCAAATCGAAGGCGGCGAACGAGGATTGCGCGAAGAAGATATCGTCGATTTCGTAGCCGCGTTCCCCACGCCGCGTCTTTTCGACGAGACCTTTATCTCAAAACGCCGCGAAGATTTAATGCAGCGCATGGCAGCGACCAAGCCGGAAAGCGGCGACGCGTCATTATTGAGAATGGAGTTGAAAAATTTGCAGGAGCGCGAAGCAACCGTCTACCCTCGTTTCAAAGCGGCGATCTATGGAAAGCGGAACGAGTATTGGGAGCAAGGAAAATTGTTGCTGCGGGCTTCGGGCAAGAACTCCGTTGACCCGATTACTGACGACATTCCTTCGCGCCCACAGGAACGCGCTGCTTCTTTCAACGCTCTGCCCTCGCGAGAACAGATGATCGAAAGCGATTTGGCATATCAAGATGCGCAGCTGTCCGATGACGTGAAGCGCCGCATGCTTGATTGGTCGCGAACGTCGGAAAGTGCGCAGCGGTATGCGGATTCCTTATTGCAACTGTCGCAAAGAGAAAATCTTGAAGCGATACGGAATCTTGCTAGAAAGATTCTCGATACTATGGTAAGCGAAGCGGCACGAATCGGGATACCGCTGACAGTGTACGGGAAAAGCATGACATGGGCGATGTGGGATATCGGCAAGCAGTATCATTTTTTCACGCACCCGGATCAGATCGAGCCGGGCTATGAGGAAACCGGCAATCCGCTTGAATCGCAAACGAAGCAGGACGAAATAATCAACCGCCACCTCGGCTGGGAAGCATATGCCGCATTCAGCACCAATGCGCAAGGTTGGAAGGAGAAAGTGGCACGCGATCCAAAATTCGCACCAGCGCTTGAACTTCTGAACAAGCCGCCAAAGCAAAATAATACGTTGAGTTCAAAGGACTTGGCGGACTTGGGAGCGGCCTTACGAAACGTGCGATAAATTGTTTTCGAGTATCGCGTCAAGAAACACCTTATTTTTCACGCACCACGCCGATGTGTCCAATTCGTCGAGGGGTAGCCATGCGCGTCCGTGCGTCTCGTCGTTGCCGTTAAAATCGGATTCGCTCACTGCTTCGCAGAAGTAAAATGCCATATGGCATTGGGGGTACGGATACGGAAAGTCGTCGGGCTTTGCACTTATCACTGTCGTCTGCATGTAGCCAACCGGCTTCAGCACCTTCACTTCGACGCCGGTTTCTTCAAAAGTTTCCCGCACGGCGGCGTCTTCCGGCGATTCGAGAGGATCGCGATGTCCGCCGGGGATATCAAGCTGCCGCGCTTCGCGCTCGCCTTCGCGCAGCTCGGTGAGAAGAAGTGTGTGTCCTTAATGACGATTGCAAAAGCGGCCGTGCATTGTTCGTCGGGCGGCAAGGTTTCGGATACATACGTTTTTTGCACGCTCTCACCGACAATCCACGGCAGGTTTATTTCCGTGGCTACAAGTTTTGACGTATCACTCATACAAATTTGATTGTGGCACCGAACGTTTGCAGCGCGTCTTTTACGCTAGTGTACTTCGTTTCCTCCAAAACCGATGTTGGTTTTGTCGTATGCCACGTTTCACCGGTAGTTTCCTCAATCGTCGCCTGAAATCCATCGGCTGAAATTTTGTATATGGAAATCGGAATGTTGAGGCGCTCCGCCTGCTTCGCAGGAACAACCAATGTCATTTGATCGTGGTCTATCATAATATCAAAACCCTCATCGCTCGACCACGGGAACGAATGCATGGCCGCAAACGCAGGGTTAAGCGAGGCGTAAATCATGGCAAAGTCGATTTTTCCGGCAGGCGTATACCGCTTTCGTGGCTCCAACGTGGCAAGTCCTTGCGTAGTCGAGCCGTGATAGAGAAATTCCATTGGTTCAAGAGTAGCATAGCGGCGGAGCAACCCAAAAAATTTCCTCTCCTTTCTTTTCGTTTTGCGGCGGAG